>Ga0255432_1145_pt1 | contig 11492 bp, 12 predicted proteins | sample ANMaggSeSYBR02I6_FD_182656 | JGI IMG/M metagenome (GOLD analysis project Ga0255432, IMG submission 182656) | Sediment cell enrichment communities from methane seep in Santa Monica Basin, California, United Staets - ANME aggregate JGI... | ecosystem: Environmental > Aquatic > Marine > Cold seeps >...
AACATCCACTTCACACCCCCGGACCACTTGATAGACTTCCTGGGTTTCAATTGAAGCCATGCTGTGGAGGTAAGCAGTAAATGAAACAATGAACATTTAAAAACGTAATGAAGAATCACCGGCGGCCACAGGTCATCCGATTTGAGGATCAAGTATTCGGAAAAGAAACCTGGCTTTGAGTATAGAGTTAATAATATCGTACACTTATTCCAGACCTGTTTCATCAGGTAACTGGATATCCAAAAAATCAACCTTTGAACCATCCTCCCTGAATTCATCCACAGTCCCGCAATTATCGGTTGATTCGATGACTTCTGAAGCATGTTCTTCAATAAAATGTTTTTGGAGTATTCTTATCAACTTTGTATCTTCAGCAACAAAAAGATGTACCACTATACTTTTCTCAGATTAATATTCAATCTTCAATCAACTGAATCGCTTTATAACATTTCTTAATATTAAACAGCAAATGGTTTATATTTTCACTTGTAAGTTGCTAACCATGGTTATAACTGAAAGGGATAACGCATTATTTGAGGCAGGCATCAAATTGGGTGCCCTGTATCATCAGTTCACAGGCGCTCCAGTGAATATCAGTACTGTAGATAGCCTGGAGCAGGCCATAAAGGAAAGCATATCAGTGCAGCCCTACGTTGAAAAAATATCGGTAACGATAGACAGGGACATGGTCACCAGCAGGACTGGTGAGAAGTTCAAGTACTGCGAACTGGAAGGCCGGATGCTGGAAGTAGAGGCCAGGATCACTTTTGGCGGTATAACGGCAACAGTGGGACTGAAATACGACCAATCATTGGATTACCCACTTATGTGCATTATTGATATAATAGAAAAATAAAATGGTAGATACAATGGTTTTTATCGACTTGTTGAAAGTGCTTTATTGTACTCCATTTCTTTTTTATTCCTGCTATACTGATATCCAGACAAGGCGTGTATCTAACCGGGTTTGGAAGGTAATGCTGGCAGGGGCCATCATTTTTGTTACATATGATGTTATAAACGGTGGAATACCCGCCCTGGTCAGGCTTTTAATTTCAGCAAGTGTAATATTCGTATTTGTCTATATCTTATTCCAGTTCGGTGCTTTTGGAGGAGCCGATGCCAAGAGCCTGATCGTCCTGGCCATTATCATACCTGTTTATCCAAGAATTGAAATGTTCGGACTTGTAATGCCATTGAATGGCGTGCCCCTCATCGATCTTTTCGCTTTTAGCGTATTTGGGAATTCTGTCCTGCTGACCGTAGTGGTACCCTTGGTCCTGTTTTTCTATAACCTTTTCACCTTAAAACCGGGCGAGATCATAGAACGGCCAGCTTATCTCTTTGTTGGATTCAAAGCAGACATTTCAAATTTGATTGGCAGACATATTAAATTGATAGAAGAATGCTATCTTTCAGAAGGTGAATTTCATACAAAATTCAGGCGCGGGGGGGCAAGTATCGATGAGGAAACTGTAAAAGAACTGGAAGGATTCGCTGCCGATGGCCTTATGGACAGGCGGGTATGGGTCACTCCGGGCCTGCCGTTCATGATACCCATTACACTTGGGTTCTTTGTAGCTGTTTTGTATGGCGACATGATATTCGCTCTTACAAAATTCTTATTAATGAATTTTTAATTATCGTGACTTTGATAATTTGATATTTTATCCTTCTGAACCTTCTGAATATTCAATTTATCATCACATGATATTGTAGAGAAAAAACATACTTAAATCCCATCTTTAACCGATTATTGGTCACAGAGGATCCCTACAACTTGAATTTTACTAAACGGTAGTCTCAAATCCACTCATAATGTGCCATGACCTCAGGCTTGAAATCATACAGCATACTCCCCTCCGCATAACCAAAGAACAGGCATCCTCCACATTCTGTTGTTATCTTCCTGCGTTGTTCCAGTGAACTCTCCCACACATTCACCAATCCGTCCCTGATATGCCCCAGATGTTCCGTCTTCAACCTGCAGTTCTCTATCCAGCCATCAGATGTTACATTGAGGATGATATCGCTGGCATGGCATCTGAAATCCATATTCCTGTCCCTTACCATTGTTAAGTACGTCAATGAATTAATGATAGGATAACCCTCCTTTTTCAACCCGATGATCCGGTTCAACACATTTTCATACTTAACATTATCACGTATTCCAATGATCTCCCAAACAGCAGGGTCAATACCCTCTGATTCATCCAATGGCTCAAAAGATATCCAGACTCCCAGATCCCTGGCCAGGTGTACCAGTGGCACGACATCCTCAAGGTTCTGTCCTGATATGACACAATTGATCAAGATGGGGTTCCTGCGCCCATCCTTTACAGCCTCTATCCCGGCCAGAAGGTCATCAAAATCCATGCCCCTGATATCCTTATAGCTATCTATCCCATCAACTGATACAGACAGGTAATCCACATCATCCAGTTCATGTGCCCGCTGCTTGAGCAACTTACCATTGGTTATCATGGAAGTAATAAATCCAAGGCTGCGTGCATAAGCCATTATCCGGGGCAGGTCCTCCCTGAGCAGTGGTTCCACAGTCCATGCATTATAATACTTGATACCAAACTTCTTTGCCTCATCCAGCAGGCGCAGGATATCCCCGGTCTCCATCTCATCCTTTTCTTCCTTCCAGTACTCGCAAAAATCACAGTGCATGTTGCACCTGGCATTGATGCCATGGGACATTACAATAGGCCGCTTCCTGACACGCAACTGCCAGAGGGCCCTGGATGCAAGAATGGGTGAAAACGTTCTCATGTTAACCAGATCTGATTATAGTATTTATGGTAAGTCCTGGGTTATATCTATCACGATTTAATCCCTTTGTAACAAGATCCCAGGTCCTGCCAGTATTCTTACCTGTGAATTTATAATCAATCATATTATATGTTAGCATATGCCTGCAGCGCTTGAACCACTTGTGGATGAACCATGTCTGGTTGTTGAGAATAACATCCGGGTTCTGGTGGTGGCAGATATCCATCTCGGTATAGAGTGGGACCTGGGCAACAGTGGCATAGTGGTCCCAATCCAGTCCAACCAGGGGCTTGCAAAGATTATGGAATATATTGACGCACTTTCACCCGACAGGGTCGTACTGCTGGGGGATGTGAAACATAATGTGCCCCGGATATCCTGGCAGGAAAGAGAGGAAGTGCCCCATTTCCTTGAAAGCATAGCAAAAAGGACAGCGGTTGATATAGTCCCTGGCAACCATGATGGAGACATGGAATTCCTGCTCCAGCACATTTTGCCCGGACTTGAAGTTACACTTCAACCTGCCAGGGGTTTTGTGCTGGACGATGTTGGGTACTTCCACGGCCACACCTGGCCCGACCCTGTTTTACTCTCCTATGACCACATTGTGATGGCCCATAACCACCCCACCATCAGGTTTACTGACCCACTTGGTTCCAGCAGTGCAGAACCTGCCTGGATACGAACCCGGTTGAACTACAAGATACTGGAAGCACATTTTAAGTCAAAAGCAGGAGACCTGCCATGGTCTGACCCTGAAGTGGTGATCATGCCAGCCTTCTGCCAGCTATGCGGTGGCGTGGCATTCAATGAATCGCTGCACGGCGACCTGCTGGGTCCTGTATTCAACTCAGGAGCAGTGGAACTGGACGGAGCGCAGGCATACTTGCTGGACGGTACCAGACTCGGAAAGCTAAGTGACCTGAGAAAACTGGGTATTACGAAAAAAAGACCCGACACGCGGAGTAAACGAACAAGAAGTAAAAGAAGCACAAGTAGTAAATGAAGTTCAAGTAGTAAAAGAAGCGCAAGTAGTACTAATCGTCACGGTAAGGAATCTCGATCTGCATGAACTCAGTGGCGATACTTACATTATCGAATTCTTTTTTTGCATCTTCCAGCAGCTGGGAGGTATCATCCGAATACCTTGAACTTATGTGTGTCAATACAAGTTGATGCACATTTGCCAGGGATGCCATGGATGCAGCCTCGCCTGCTGTGGAGTGTTGGGTTTCTTTAGCCCATTCCACCATATCATCGGCAAAAGTACCATCGTGGATTAACAGGTCCACCTTATTGCTGGCAACAAAAATTCCGCCGCAGGGTCTTGTATCACCTGAATATACGACCTTCCGCCCAGGCCGCGGCTGCCCTACAATATCACTACTTTTTATGATCTTGCCGTTTACCTCTACATCTTCCCCATTGTGCAGGCGCTTGAACAGGGGGCCTGGCGGTACACCAAGTTCTACAGCTTTTTTTTTGTCGAACCGTCCAGGGCGCTCTTTTTCTACAAGTGCATAACCAATGGATGCCACACTGTGTTCGGTCTTTAAGGCTTCAATATAATAGTCACCCCTGTCCACCTTATCCCCTGGATATAATTCGATTGCCTTGATGTTATATTTCAATTTATAGAACCCCATGGCTGTCATCATACTGACAAATTCTTCGACCCAGTGAGGGCCGTATATCTTTAGGGGGTCGGTGCGGCCGTTAAAGTTCATGGTCTGTACAAGGCCGGGTATGCCAAGGATGTGGTCGGCATGAAAATGTGTGATAAAGATCGAGGTCAGGCCGCCCATGCCTGTCCTTGCACGCATCATCTGCTGCTGGGTACCTTCACCGCAATCGAAAAGCATAAGCTCACCCTTCCTGTTCACAAGTACGGCCGGAGGATTGCGCTCAGGTGTGGGAACACTGCCTGCCGTGCCCAGGAATATCACTCGAAGCATCAGGTAGTTTTATGTTATCTTTGTTATTTAAATGGTGACCCTTTATTAACAAAATAAAATAATATTAATTAAAATAATAAATATATAATTTTTTAAAAGTAATGTGATACAATATTAGAGATCGTCGGAAATGCTCGTATTCCCTGGCATTTCAATATATCGGGATTTAAGAGAAATTTATACACCATACCAGTAATTATACCAGCCGGTCAATGGGGGTCATATCATCCACTTCCATCAGACTGGACATTGCATGGGTATCGACATTAAACCCTTGTTCCTGGGCCACTGCCATGGGATTAGTGCCGCCGACAACCACAACCCCGAAATGGTCCCGTTCCACATTCACTCCCAGAACATCGGTATTAGGCTCTCCCACTTCCAGGATACCACCGAAACCCACCGAAACCAGATCATCCAGTGTTTCTTCCACCTTATCCCTTGCATTCATAGTGATCTCCCTGAGGTTGGCCAGTATCTTGCCCGAGCCGATGGTAAGCATATCACTCACCGAAGTTAGGGATTGGGACATCAGTATCTCCATGGGATCGATCGTAGTGCTGTCATACCTGACCAGGTCAGTGAAACGCACGGGATTTCCGTCCTTTACTTCCACCAAACCACCAAATCGTGGCTTTACCGGAATGCCGTGCTTTAAAAGTATGCCGTCCACCGTGATACTGCAGACTGTTGCGATGCCGCACTTGCCGCTTGGGATTACAAAATCATTCACTGATTCGCCTGATGACAGGATCTTTGCCAGTGGACTGACTGTCAATCCACTGAGCATCACATCACGGAAAATGGGCAGGATATTATCGACATCCTCACTATCTATTAAGGATATGTTAGTCACAATCCTACCTGAACCAGACGATGGATCGAAAGAGACACCATATATCAGGTCCTCGATATTTGAAAGTGTAAATACGATCTGGTCCCCATTCATACTTCTTAATGTTTTTACTGCCATAACTCTCACCGCATGGTCTGATCATATAATAGATATGGTCAGGAATATTGTATGTAACACATTAAAAGGATGCCTATTACCAATACCTTTACCACTTGAACATATCCAGTAGGTCGTTGGGCAAACTATGATACCATAGCTTGAAATAATGAATCGGTCGTAGTTCTCGTCTGGTCTTAACCTGTTTCCACACATAGAACAGTTTGTTGGAGGAATTACTGTGAACAACTGAAACATTTCTACATTGTGTTCGGTTTATGGAATGTCTTAGATGATTTTTCCATGTTCTACTTCTTTTGCTATTGATTTATGGTTTTCGGTATTTTTAGGTAAATGGTTTGGAAAGTTGCATATCTATTTTCTGCAGAAATAGGCAAATCGTATTTTCAAAACATGTCTTTTATGCATTCACGATATAAATATAATATTCTAGAAATATATATTACCACTATCCGGAAATATTATTTGAAATTTACAAATATCTGTGGAACGTGAGTTGTAAGCACAAGTTTTATATTATTTAAGATTACTTTTTGGAACAATCGTAATATTAAATAATAATAATAGATTTGATGATTATATAAATAATATTTATAACGACTTCGCAATCTACGACGTAATGGCAATCCATGATTTGAACCTTGCTTTGAAATATACCGATTGGATACTCATGGTGAACGGATGCAGGATTTTTGCCCCTGAGGATTCTGCGTTTGTACACATGGTAGAGAATATTCGTTCGACAAGACCGATCAACTCTTCCATAAATCGATGTGTCCACGATATCTGTGCAATGTAGAAATGATATGATAAAGATGAACTCTATTGTAAAAAAAATATTACTATTTATATCAATCACACTGCTTGTGATACTCGCGATAGTTGCGGCAGCGGAAGATACAGACGTTTATGTCAGAGTCAACGCACCTGAGTTTGTGTCCGGTACATTTGAGGTCACGATTGATATTGAGAACGTAGCTGATCTGGATTCCGGGCAGTTCGATCTTTCCTTCGATTCAAGCGTTGTGAATATTGAAGAGGTGGAGGCAGGAAGTATAGATAATACAGAAGTGCCTGTAGATATGTGGCGTTTCATGGATGATGATAGAATTAGGGTGATTTTTAATCTTCCCGGTGCAGATGGAGTAAGTGGTTCGGGATATCTGACAAAGATCGTTTTCGAAGTTGTTAGTAACCCCGGAGATACCACTATCATGGACTTGTCTGACACATTTGAACGAGTGCTCGTTGATATGGATTCAAATTTGATAACTACAAACTGGTTCAACGATAACGTGACAGTTGGTACTTCAACGTCTGCATCAACATCTGCCGCCACACCAATGGCTGATACAACACCATCACCAACGCCAGTTGCAAATTCTGTAAAGACCACACCACTTGATTCCACACCCGGATCGGCCACATCGTACACACCTGCAGTGCAAGATACGCCAGATACAGCAGTACCGACCGAGACATCAGAAAGAGATGACCCGGATGGACTGGATACGCTAACAACACACAATTTAATTGCAATCTACTCATTAATCGGATTATTAGCTTTTATCTATACATTAACTATACTAAAGTGATGATACTATGTATGCACAGAATAAAAACCTGAAACTAAATATTATTGCAATACTGGTTTTATTAATAGTATTTACAACCAATGCAACTGCAGTGACAGTCAGCGTCGATGCTCCCGAATATGAGTCTGGTAGCAGATTTGATATTACAATCGAGATCGATGATGTCGATGATCTGGATTCCGGACAGTTTGATATATCATTCGATTCAAGCGTTGTAAACGTGACCGATCTCAATAATGATATAGAGAATGGGGAGATCGGGAGCACAGCAGTGCCAATAGATCTATGTTATTTCATAGGTGCAAACTCGATCAGACTGCTCTTCAATGTTCCCGGGGTCACTGGTGTTAGTGGGTCCGGGACTGTTGCAACGATCAGATTTGAAGTGGTGGGAGAAAACGGAGATATCATTTTCCTGAATCTCTCTAATGGAGTACTTGTCGATACGAAATCAGATAAAATACCTGCAAATTGGGTTAATGACAAAGTGACCATTGGCGATTCACCAACTGGGACACTGACGACGTACACCACTACAGTATATGTGAAAAACATCGATGATGACAAATTGGATATTCATCTCCTGGTCGATGGAAATGATGAGGATTTTGAGAGTATCTCATCTGGTAAGACAAAAGAATATGATGATTACAGTCTGGAAGAGGGGACACACACATTCACAATCAGGTGGTTCGATCCTGACACCAATGAATGGTATGAGAAGACCAAAGAACACACCATAACAGATGTAACAACCATTATACTCCTAACCGATGAGCATGCCGAAGATAAAAATAAGATAAGTTCTCATGTTTACATAAATAATCTCGACGATAATAACCTTGATATCTATCTCTATATCGATGAGAATTATAAGAAGTACCTGAGCATCTCTTCCGGGAATACGGGTAATTATGGTGAATACGAGTTCGAGATGGATGAAAATGCATTACATTCGTTTAAGATTGAATGGTTCGATCCTGGTACCGAAGAAAATTATGAAAAGATTTCCAGAATTTATATAACAGGTGAAGAGGCCGTGACTCTATATGCCGATGAGCACACAGAAGTGGATATAATTCCTGTACATGAAAATGATCCAAACCCAGTTTCGACTTCTTCTACGCTGGCATCATCCTCAACTCAATCAACCAATGGTATGCCTTCATCTCCCGCAACAGCAGGAGGAAGTGGAATGATAACAGATACTACGACTCAATCAACCAAAGGTACACCTTCAAGCCAGATACAGGTGGAAGATTCTACTGAAAATAACGGTCTGGAACATCATATTATGACTACTTATACACTGATTGGATTTATTGCTTTTATGTTTGCGCTGATACGAATTAGAAGTGTTTGATGTCCATGAAGATACTTCTATTTTTTTTATTGATCATCTTGTGCATTAACATTGCCTGCGCATACGACGAGGATGATCTGGAATGGGCATGTGGTAACTCAAAGGAACTTCATCTTGGTGAAATGATCTCAAACGGTAATTATACCGTGGAGGCTTATAATTTCCCCAAATCTAACCAAAATGAAATCCGTTTCGTTGGGATAAAATTGTATGAAAACGGCATTCTGGTCGCAGATCAAATACTTGTTGAGGACGATAACTACATCTATGACGATGAGATCAGGATGACCGCCCTCGAATTCTCAATACCGGTTCAGGATTGGACAACGGATATGCCAAAAGAGCAATGGGCGAAGATCAAGATGGAACAACGGGGTATGCCGCGTTTTGATGTGCAATTTGAGACCGATAAGGATGATTACCCTGCATACTCATCATATATTGAAGTAGATCTCACCATTCAAAATACCGGGGATGCTAAGGCACATAATATGGACATCTATGTGGATACAGACGGTCTTGAAATGATCAGTGGAAAGGCATATTATCATTACAATGAACTCAAAAAAGGGGAACTTGTGGATGGTAAAAAGGACACTACAGTGTTTGATCCGATCACACTGCGATTTAGTGCACCTTCTGTGGTAGCAGATACTGCATTCAATGTAGCAGTAAACATCGAGTATTATGACCTGAAAGGTATGAAATATTCATATTCCGAATCGTATCCAGTGAAAGTACTGGGCATGTTCAGGATCACAAAATCAATAAATGATAATATTTACATTAATGAGATTGCTACAGTCACGATATCGTTAAGAAATGATGGTGCATATCCCATCAACACAATTAAGATAAGCGATACCCTGCCGCCAGACTTTGAGTTGAATAATGATTCACCTCTGGAATGGGAATTGAATCTCAAACCTGGTGAGTGCAGGAGTTTTACATACTTATTAAAACCACTACAGCCGAATGAAGAGGGATATGTTATCCCGGCTGCAATTGTGCAATGGACCGAAGATGGTAAGATTTCTTCTGCGCGGTCGAATTCCCCGTGTATTACTGTGTATGGTCCGAAGATAGAGTTATCAAAAACAGTAAACCCGGATACTATTAACGTGGATGGAATTGTGACCGTCACTATCGAGGTGAAAAATACCGGGAATGTACTGGCGAGTATTGATGTAACCGATTACCTCCCAGAGAATGCTGTGCTGACAGATGGTGTGTCAGGCACGGAGATGGTTTTGAGGCGGGGTGAAAGTCAGACATTCGGTTATAGCATGAAAATGAACACAACTGGTTCTGTCGAACTGCCGCCCGCTGTTGTGCACTTTGCAGATAGTCAGGGTTACGATGGAACCATCGTTTCAGAAAAAAGATCGATCAAGGTGAATCCGGTAGTAACCCCACATGCTACACAAACAATCGATACTTTAGATCAAGCAACAACCACCGCGGCTGCCACGAATTCTGCTGCCAAATCAAATGAAAAAGCGGGTGCAGGATTGGTTTGTATGCTGGTCGGCTTCTTTGCGGCTGTATTTGTAATTATGAGGGGGAGACGGACGTAAGATTCTTTTTACTAATTGCGTAAGCGATCATCAATGCTATTCCAGCCGCGATTGTTAATAAACTTGAAATACATAATCCACTCATCAATTCTGGCTCTACCAAGCATGATCCTATCAGAAGCGCTACTCCCAATAGTAAGAAAAAAATTCCGGTAATTAATTTATGTTCAGGTTTTTCCTGCTTTTCCTGTGGCTTCCACAGTCCACGGTCTACCAGGTCGATCTTCTTTTTATGTTCTAAAAAAGCAACGAATGCGTAGCATGCAATCCCCGCGATTATTATCAAAACCCAGTCAGACATAATATAACAATGGTAAAAGACGTATTTATAGTTAATTATTTCATAATATTTCATACGATAATTTTATAAACGATATAATTTATGATATGATATTATGATTTCAAGAATAATATGTACAATTGGTATAATTTGGATGATAGTCCTGATACCGGCAACATCAGCAGTAGCATACCAAACAAATGTCAATGTCAATGCTCCAGAGATGGTGGACGGCAATTTCGATGTTACGATGGAGGTCGAAAATGTTGTCGACCTCGATTCAGGGCAGTTCGATCTATATTTTGATCCGTCTGCTGTGAATGTCACAGGCATCGATGATGGAAATATCGATGGAACCACCATACCCATAGCTGACTGGGAAGTTAGCGAAAACAAAATAAGAGTGCTCTTCAATCTTCCCGGCATTGATGGTGTGTCCGGATCCGGATTGCTTGCAACGATACATTTTGAGACGATGATGCCAGGAGATTGCGTCATGGCGATATCTGAAGGATTACTTGTCAATACTATGGCAAATGTAATACCTGCAAGTTGGGATGGTGTCGAAAGTGTTATAACCAAGACTACAACCAATCCCACGACATCGATCCCGGCAGATACGACTGAAACCAAAACATCCGTACCCACAGAACCCAACCCCACAGAATATATTTAAAATATTTTGAAAAATATTTCAATGTATACAATTGTCATGAACATTTGGATAAATATTGTTCGGTGTTCAAGGAATATTTAAACATATTGTGTGACTGTAGGTATTTATTAAATCTACCTGGGAAAAATAAAAAAAAATGTGAAGTGTAGAAACAGTATGTATTGCATGCACACCAATGTCAGAATAGAGATATTTCAAATTATTCCAAATTCGTGAGCAAATTTCACATTGCTTACTACACGATCACGAGATACACCGCAGCCAGTTGTATCGAATATAGAGGCTGTCCAACAAT
>Ga0255432_1146_pt1 | contig 11306 bp, 7 predicted proteins | sample ANMaggSeSYBR02I6_FD_182656 | JGI IMG/M metagenome (GOLD analysis project Ga0255432, IMG submission 182656) | Sediment cell enrichment communities from methane seep in Santa Monica Basin, California, United Staets - ANME aggregate JGI... | ecosystem: Environmental > Aquatic > Marine > Cold seeps >...
GAGTTCGTGCTTGTGGTAGGGTACTATGGTGATACTATTGTTGAATATTTCGGGGGTGGTTCGGCTTTAGGGGTCAAGATCAATTATATTATCCAGGAAGAACGGCTGGGTACGGCCCATGCCATTGGGACTGCCAGGTCTCTTATTGATGACAGGTTCCTTGTGTTGAATGGCGATGTTATGATCACGTCTGCCCAGGTAAGGACTTTGCTTGCGCGGGATGAAGTAGCTGTTATGGCTGCTATTGAGGTGGATGATCCATCCCAGTTCGGTGTACTTGAGGTAGATGGTGGTTATGTGGTGCGACTGCATGAAAAACCTGAAAATCCGCCCACCGACCTTGCTAATGCAGGTATCTATGTGTTCGAGCCAGAAGTCTTCGGGGCCATAGATAGTACGCCTGTCTCAACAAGGGATGAATACGAAATCACCAGGACGATACAGGATATGATCGATAGCGGTATTCACATGGGATACCAGGTACTGGACGGTACATGGCTGGATATTGGCAGGCCGTGGGATATGCTGGATGCGAACATGGAGTATCTGAAAACTATTTCAAAAGCTATTATGGGCGAGGTTGAGGATGATGTGCATATCCACGGCCCTGTGATAGTGGGTGAGGGTGCCAGGGTTAGGAGCGGTGCTTACATTGAAGGGCCGGTAATTATCGGGCCTGATTGTGATATCGGGCCAAATTGCTATATCAGGCCTTACACAAGCCTGGGCAGGGGCGTGCGCATTGGCAACGCTGTAGAGATCAAGGCTTCCATTATCATGGACCGGACCCATGTCGGACATCTTTCATACGTGGGCGATAGTATAATTGGCTCAGACTGCAATTTCGGTGCCGGGACAAAGGTGGCGAACCTGCGGCATGATGGTGCCAATATCAAGGTGAAGATAAAGGGCATAATGGTTGATTCCAGACGCAGGAAACTTGGTACCATTATGGGCGATAATGTGCATACAGGTATCAACAGCATGCTGAACGTGGGTTCGATGATAGAACCTGACACTAATATCCATCCTGGTGAATTTGTAAAATAGAATAATTATCTGACAATTATACATAATCAAAAAAGGAGAATTGTAATTGAAGGTTTCAGTCATAGGTTCAGGTTATGTGGGCACCGTGACAGCAGCATGTTTTGCTGAACTGGGACACAATGTAGTATGTATAGACATTGACCCTGAAAAAGTGGATATGATAAACAGGGGCAAACCACCTATTTATGAAGAGGGACTTGAGGAACTCCTTAACAAACATGTCGGTAAAAATATCAGGGCCACTACCGATTATGATGATGCGGTTACAAATACTGATATTTCCTTCATCTGCGTGGGAACACCATCTGACGATAACGGAAACATCGACCTCGGGATAGTGAAGGCTGCAAGCCAGAGCCTGGGCAGTGCAATAGGGAAAAAGGATGGCTACCATGTGGTCGTGGTCAAGAGCACAGTAGTACCAGAGACCACAGAGAAGGTAGTGGTCCCGATAATAGAACAGGCATCCGGCCGTAAACCCGGTGTGGATTTCGGGGCTGGCATGAATCCTGAGTTTTTGAGGGAAGGTAAGGCGGTCCATGATTTCATGCACCCGGATAAGATCGTCATAGGGGCTATAGACCAGAGGTCGGATGATACCATATCTGCCCTGTATGCAGGTCTTAAGTGCCAGATCAAACATACGTGCCAGATCACGCATACAGACCCCGGGACTGCCGAGATGATAAAATATGTCAACAATTCGTTCCTTGCTACAAAGATATCTTTCTCCAACGAGATCGGCAATATATGTAAAAAAATGGGAATAGATACATACAAAGTCATGGAAGCAGTTGGCAAGGACTCCAGGATATCGCCAAATTTCCTCAACTCGGGTGCGGGTTTTGGTGGTTCATGTTTCCCAAAGGATGTTAAGGCTCTTATCGGAAAGGCAAAAGAACTTGGATATGAACCTGGATTGCTTGAGTCAGTTATCAATGTAAATGAAGTGCAGCCCTTAATGATGATAGACCTGCTGGAGTCCCGCACAGGTGATCTGGGAGGAAAAAAAATCGCTGTGCTGGGTCTTGCATTTAAGAATGATACCGATGATATCAGGGAGTCCAGGTCCATACCTGTTATCAGGGCATTGCTGGATAAGGGGGCAAAGGTATCTTCATATGACCCCATGGCAGCTGATAATATGAAGGCTATTTATCCTGACATTGAATATTGCGATTCAGCTATCCATGCACTAAAAGGGGCCAACGGCTGCCTGGTCATGACTGAATGGGATGAGTTTAAAGGACTCTGTTCAGAGTTCAAGGTTATGCGCCGTCCACTTGTGGTCGATGGTCGTAATATGATACAATGTGAAGATATCGAATATGTGGGACTGTGCTGGTGAGATGTGAATAAATGCCTTCAAAGCGATGTGAGTTTTTTTTAGGATAAATGTAAACCCGGGTAAGGAAGTTTCCAGAATGTCCACTTGCTAAATCTGATACAAAAAGACCTGGAATACACAAGGAATTTGTTGCACATATTAATGATAAGTTTGATGATGTGTCGGATGAAAATATTAGAAGTGTGGTTATCTCACATCAAGACAGATGCTATATTGACACCATAGATTGAAATATTATTTTCATACATATATTTATATATAAATACTTTATATATATAACGTTATATACTAACATTCAGCATTTTCAAGGAAATGCTAAAATTTATAATGTTGCATAAAACGTGAAGAGTTTGGATTTACACCATATTTGCTGGCATGTGGCGGCGTAGTAACGTGTTGATTCCATATAATAATGCAAACATCACAAAAAAAATAAATGGCGGTGTAAAAATGAAAAAACGAATCAACAAAATTCAGATTGTTATTTTGGCGATTATAGTGCTTGCTGTGTATATACTATTCGCAACACCAACAATCTCAGATAAGCCCGAAATGCCTGTAGCGGGGTCATACCATTACTGCACTGATCCGGACCCACCGTCGCATGACTTTGGAAAAGTTTTTTTAGGTGGAACAAGAACCTGGACATTCAATATAACTAACTGTGGTGAAGGAATTCTGGAATGGAATGTTAGCGATGACCAAACATGGATAAGCATGGATCCAACCAGTGGAACAACAACCACAGAAACAGATACTGTTACTGTTCCTGCCCCATCAACCCTTTCAACACTCTGGCATCAAGTTTGAAATACTCATTATGTCCTGTCAATATTGCCACCACATCAGCACCCTTCACAACATCGGATAACTCATGGGAAATATCCACACCTGGATAATCCATCACATGGGGATCATGAACATCCACCCTGCACCCGGAATCTATCAACTGGTCCCTGTACGGCTCAGACGGCGGGTTCCTTGCATCATCCGAATTACTGATAAACGCCCAGCCCAATATGGCCACCTTAGAACCTGCCGGGGTCTTGTCTATCCTTGAAAGAGCATCCACTGTCAGGTTATACATATGCACAGGCATGAAATCATTCACCTTGCGTGCTAGTACGAAAATTGAATCAAGCCCTTTGGGATAATCGAGCGTTCCCGAAGATATCTTAACGCCCCGCTCCAGGTGGTAGGTATCCTTGGTCAGGCAGTGCCCTCCTACCCCTGCACCGGGATAAAGCATAGCCCTGGTAATACCCTCTCCCTTCAGGCTGTCCACGCCTGTGCGCACATCATATACATTGATACCCATAGCCTCGCAATACAGGGCCAGCTGGTTGATGGCCGCTATTTGCAGGTCCCTGAACGTATTCTCAGCTGTCTTGGTCACCTCGGCGGCTGTGGCGGTCATGGGGATGACTTTGCCTGTGGTCATTACCGGGGTATACAGTTCCACAGCCCGGTCTGTACTGGCCTGGTCGATACCGCCCACTATCCTGTCATGTTCCTGGATATTGCGGATCAATCTGCCAACCATCACCCGCTCCGGTGCATGGGCCAGTACGAAATCCTTACCTGCCGTGAGGCCCGATTCCTCTTCCAGAACCTGTCTGGCAATACCTTCTGTGGTGCCTGGTGTAATAGTGGATTCCAGTACTACCAGAGTCCCTTTAGTAAGGAACTTGCCCACCTGCCGTATTCCCTCAATAAGGGCACCGAAATCCGGTTCCAGACTTTCTGCACTTAAAAAAGGGGTCTGGATCGCCAAGGTCACTGCATCTACCTCAGATATCTTGCTGAAATCTGAAGTACATCTGAACTTACCGGCTTCAACAACCTTTTTGATAAGGTCTTCCAGGTCTGGTTCGTCACCTTTTAACGGGCACTCCCCCCTGTTCAACATGTCTATCTTGAATCCAGAAGTAGGAGAGTCGCGCTGGAAACCCCATACGAAATCAAATGATTGGGAATCTGCAAATAATACAGCAGCTGGGATCCCCACATATCCCATACCTACAACACCGATATTCTTTATCGGTCCATTTCTATCCGGCAGCCGGGTCAGTGAATCTGTCATATATATACCTAATGTTTTTATTTAATATACAGGAAACTTTATTATTCGTTGTTATAACTTTATTGCTCAGTTATTATAGCTTTATTATTCGGTTATTTTAGCTTTATTGCTCGAGCTTCGCTATATGATCTAATAGCAGCCTTTGCCACTTCCAGAACATACAGACCATCGCCACCGGAAGGGTATGGATCCATCCCATTGGATATGGATCTAATGAAATATTCCAGTTCATTCTTCAAGGGCTCTGACTTTTCTATCTTTGCCTGGCGGATCCATTCCCCATCATGCAGTTCCACGGTCTGGTCTATGTAGTCCAGGTATGCAACTCCATCGGTACCTATTGCCGTAAGCTTCCTGATCTTGTGGGGAGTAAGCCAGTTCGTTTCTACTATTCCTGAAAATTCATGTTCGAAACGAAGGAGAATAGCGGCATGATCTTCAAATGAATGGATATTGGAACCTGCTATTGCATAGATCTCGTTCACCTGCTTGCCATACAGGTAAGAAATTATATCGATATCATGGACCCCTATATCGAGGATCACACCCACATCTCGTATTCTGGGGTTATATGGTCCCACCCGCTTGGTAGAAATGGAGACAATCTTTCCAAGCAACCCTGAATCCATTATATGTTTGAGTTTCATTACAGCCGGATTGAACCTTTCGATATGCCCGACCATGAGTTTTACTCCTGCATCACAAGCAGCATCAACCAGGTATTTTGCGTTTTCAATGGTATCAGATAAGGGTTTTTCCATCAATATATTGGTCCCGCATGCAATGGCATCCAGTCCGATCTGTTTATGTAACGTTGTTGGCACGGCTATACTAACAGCATCAAGATCCTGTTTAAGCAATGCTGTATGATCAATAAAGCCTGGGACTCCATATTGACTGGAAAGTTCATTTACCCTGCTTTCTGAAACATCGGATATGCCTATAAGATCAACATTAGTCATCTCATTATATATCCTCACATGATGCTGGCCCATAGCCCCGACGCCAATAACTCCTACTTTCATGCTATAACCTCACGAATTCCTTTAATTATATAAGATAATTCCTTTTGTGATACTGCAGGATGAATAGGCAATGAGATGACTTGCTTTGCAGCGAGTTCTGTTTCCAGCAAGACATCATCATATCCCAGTTTCCTGTAGAAAGGTTGTTTGTGTATCGGTATTGGATAATATATACCTGTCCCGATGTCATGATCTCGTAATCTCTCAACAAGAGTGTCTCGTTCTATTGGACAATCTTCCGTGATCCTGATTGTATATTGATGGAATACATGTGTACACCCTTTCCTTATGGGAGGAATTTCAATTCCAGGGATATTCTTCAGTCCCTCGGATAAATATTTTGCATTTTCAATCCTTTTATTATTAAACTCGGTAAGTTTTGTTAGCTGAATCAATCCTATGGCAGCGGAAATATCTGTCATTCTAAAGTTATATCCCAACATTTCATGAAGATACCGCTGTTTTGAACCATGAGAACGTATCATACGTGCACTGATATCAATGTCAGGATTGTTAGTCGTGATCATACCACCTTCACCGGTAGTCATATTTTTAGTCGGGTAGAAGCTGAACGTCCCGATACCAAAAGAGCCCACATTTTTTCCGTGATACTGTGCACCATGGGCCTGGCAAGCATCCTCGATCAGTATCAGGTCATAGTCCCTGGCAATTTCCATTAAAGCTTTCATCCCGGCAGGATGTCCATAAAGATGTACTGGCAGGATTGCTTTTGTTCTGTGTGTGATCTTGTTAACGACATCATCCGGATCGATGTTGAATGTATCACGGGATATATCCGCAAATATAGGCTTTGCATTTGTATACAGTATGGAATTTGCAGTAGCAATAAAAGAAAAGGAAGTTGTGATCACCTCATCGTCCTTTCCTATCCCTGCTGCCTGAAGTGCAATTTGTAAGGCTGAGGTTCCTGAATTCACGGCAATTGCATGCTTGACGCCGATCAATTCTTTGAAGTTTTGTTCAAATAACGAAACTTTGGTGCCTTCGGCAATATTACCTGATCTTAATACCTCAATAGCGGCATTGATCTCATCTTCATCTAATAATGGTTTTGCAATGGGGATCATAATATAATTTATAATTAAATCGAATTTACTGTCAATAATTCATCACTTAACATTGTAATCTTCGCAGGAACTCCTATGGCAAGTTTTCGCGGAGGTACATCTTTTGTTACAAGAGCTCCGGCTGCTACCATAGCGCTTTCACCGACCTCAACACCTGGAAGTATTGTTGAATTAGCTCCAATAGATGCATTGAACCGTAAAATTGGTCCTTTCAATTTATATTTCTTGCGAATCGGATATTTATCATTTGTCAGGACAGCACAGGGACCAATAAAAACATTATCTTCAATAGTCGTATTAGTTGGAATATATGCATTGCTCTGGATACTTACATTATTCCCGATTGTTGTGTTTCCATCTACTACGACATTGGTACCAATCAAAACATTGTCTCCAATAGTGGTATGTTCCCTTATTAGGATATTATGTCCGGATCTGAAATTATTCCCTATCTCAACGTCAGAATAGATGATCGATCCGGATCGTATTACTGCATTTTCTCCTATTGTCGTGCCTTTGAACTCGTATTCAGAGATAGGGATTGTTGAATTCGATAATTCCTGGATTATTTTATTTGTTGGATAACCGATAATAACATTTTCAAGAATAATACAATCATTATCGATTGAATTATTTCCATATATATGTGCAGATTCATGGATTCTATTATTCTGATGTAAATAAGAATTCAAATTCATTCACCGTCTTTCTTTCATGAGGCTGTAGTTTTAGTCCGTATTTTTCACACAGTCAAGCTTAATTCACTACATGTTTCCGTCTTTACAAAAACATTTTGCTGATTTTTACACTATTTACTCAATTTCAGCTATATATTTACCCTTTACCCATATTCTTCCTTTATTCCTTTCGGCCCTCTACATATAGCACATTTTTAGAAAGCATACGCTCACAAAAATATCCCACTATTCATCATATTTCAGTTTTTCCGGCGCTGGAAGATAAATGCCAGACAAAGCATTGCAATTATTGGGATTGCAAGTGTTGGGAACTCTGGGATCTCTTCAATGTCCACTTCTATTGTGAAACTATCGACCGGTTCACCAGCATCCAATACTCCATCATGATCCACGTCTACAATGATGTCATAGTTTCCGGCTGTAAGTGGTGCAATCCAGATCTGAGTAACATCAATGATTCCAGAACCATCTGTAGATACTGTTTCAACACCATCACCAACATCAGGTCCGATCTGGTCATTCACAGACCATTCCCTGTTTGGAACTACATATATGTCCACAGCCTGGTCGTTAGCCGGAATATCTCCCGCATAGCAGTAGACGTTCTCCCCCAGAGCAAATACATTCTTTTCATCTCCAGTATCATTGGAAGAATGGACATAAGCTTCTGCAGCATATGGCACTGTAGCATATGGCACTGTATTAGTGCTTAACGTTTGTTCTTCAGTATTAGGATATATCACATAGACTCGGATGGTTCCTGTTTTAGTTCCACCGTTGGAATTTATAGTTATGGTTCCAGTATGTTCCGTATTACGTGTTAGTCCTTTAGTGTCAATGGTTACAGTAACAGTAACAGTATCTGTTTCTGTGGTTGTTGTTCCACTGGTTGGATCCATGCTTATCCATGTTTGGTCATCGCTAACATTCCATTCCAGAATTCCTTCACCACAGTTAGTTATATTGAATGTCCAGGTTCTTGTTCCACCTAAAAAAACTTTTCCAAAGTCATGCGACGGTGGGTCCGGATCAGTGCAGTAATGGTATGACCCCGCTACAGGCATTTCGGGCTTATCTGAGATTGTTGGTGTTGCGAATAGTATATACACAGCAAGCACTATAATCGCCAAAATAACAATCTGAATTTTGTTGATTCGTTTTTTCATTTTTACACCGCCATTTATTTTTTTTGTGATGTTTGCATTATTATATGGAATCAACACGTTACTACGCCGCCACATGCCAGCAAATATGGTGTAAATCCAAACTCTTCACGTTTTATGCAACATTATAAATTTTAGCATTTCCTTGAAAATGCTGAATGTTAGTATATAACGTTATATATATAAAGTATTTATATATAAATATATGTATGAAAATAATATTTCAATCTATGGTGTCAATATAGCATCTGTCTTGATGTGAGATAACCACACTTCTAATATTTTCATCCGACACATCATCAAACTTATCATTAATATGTGCAACAAATTCCTTGTGTATTCCAGGTCTTTTTGTATCAGATTTAGCAAGTGGACATTCTGGAAACTTCCTTACCCGGGTTTACATTTATCCTAAAAAAAACTCACATCGCTTTGAAGGCATTTATTCACATCTCACCAGCACAGTCCCACATATTCGATATCTTCACATTGTATCATATTACGACCATCGACCACAAGTGGACGGCGCATAACCTTGAACTCTGAACAGAGTCCTTTAAACTCATCCCATTCAGTCATGACCAGGCAGCCGTTGGCCCCTTTTAGTGCATGGATAGCTGAATCGCAATATTCAATGTCAGGATAAATAGCCTTCATATTATCAGCTGCCATGGGGTCATATGAAGATACCTTTGCCCCCTTATCCAGCAATGCCCTGATAACAGGTATGGACCTGGACTCCCTGATATCATCGGTATCATTCTTAAATGCAAGACCCAGCACAGCGATTTTTTTTCCTCCCAGATCACCTGTGCGGGACTCCAGCAGGTCTATCATCATTAAGGGCTGCACTTCATTTACATTGATAACTGACTCAAGCAATCCAGGTTCATATCCAAGTTCTTTTGCCTTTCCGATAAGAGCCTTAACATCCTTTGGGAAACATGAACCACCAAAACCCGCACCCGAGTTGAGGAAATTTGGCGATATCCTGGAGTCCTTGCCAACTGCTTCCATGACTTTGTATGTATCTATTCCCATTTTTTTACATATATTGCCGATCTCGTTGGAGAAAGATATCTTTGTAGCAAGGAACGAATTGTTGACATATTTTATCATCTCGGCAGTCCCGGGGTCTGTATGCGTGATCTGGCACGTATGTTTGATCTGGCACTTAAGACCTGCATACAGGGCAGATATGGTATCATCCGACCTCTGGTCTATAGCCCCTATGACGATCTTATCCGGGTGCATGAAATCATGGACCGCCTTACCTTCCCTCAAAAACTCAGGATTCATGCCAGCCCCGAAATCCACACCGGGTTTACGGCCGGATGCCTGTTCTATTATCGGGACCACTACCTTCTCTGTGGTCTCTGGTACTACTGTGCTCTTGACCACGACCACATGGTAGCCATCCTTTTTCCCTATTGCACTGCCCAGGCTCTGGCTTGCAGCCTTCACTATCCCGAGGTCGATGTTTCCGTTATCGTCAGATGGTGTTCCCACGCAGATGAAGGAAATATCAGTATTTGTAACCGCATCATCATAATCGGTAGTGGCCCTGATATTTTTACCGACATGTTTGTTAAGGAGTTCCTCAAGTCCCTCTTCATAAATAGGTGGTTTGCCCCTGTTTATCATATCCACTTTTTCAGGGTCAATGTCTATACATACTACATTGTGTCCCAGTTCAGCAAAACATGCTGCTGTCACGGTGCCCACATAACCTGAACCTATGACTGAAACCTTCAATTACAATTCTCCTTTTTTGATTATGTATAATTGTCAGATAATTATTCTATTTTACAAATTCACCAGGATGGATATTAGTGTCAGGTTCTATCATCGAACCCACGTTCAGCATGCTGTTGATACCTGTATGCACATTATCGCCCATAATGGTACCAAGTTTCCTGCGTCTGGAATCAACCATTATGCCCTTTATCTTCACCTTGATATTGGCACCATCATGCCGCAGGTTCGCCACCTTTGTCCCGGCACCGAAATTGCAGTCTGAGCCAATTATACTATCGCCCACGTATGAAAGATGTCCGACATGGGTCCGGTCCATGATAATGGAAGCCTTGATCTCTACAGCGTTGCCAATGCGCACGCCCCTGCCCAGGCTTGTGTAAGGCCTGATATAGCAATTTGGCCCGATATCACAATCAGGCCCGATAATTACCGGCCCTTCAATGTAAGCACCGCTCCTAACCCTGGCACCCTCACCCACTATCACAGGGCCGTGGATATGCACATCATCCTCAACCTCGCCCATAATAGCTTTTGAAATAGTTTTCAGATACTCCATGTTCGCATCCAGCATATCCCACGGCCTGCCAATATCCAGCCATGTACCGTCCAGTACCTGGTATCCCATGTGAATACCGCTATCGATCATATCCTGTATCGTCCTGGTGATTTCGTATTCATCCCTTGTTGAGACAGGCGTACTATCTATGGCCCCGAAGACTTCTGGCTCGAACACATAGATACCTGCATTAGCAAGGTCGGTGGGCGGATTTTCAGGTTTTTCATGCAGTCGCACCACATAACCACCATCTACCTCAAGTACACCGAACTGGGATGGATCATCCACCTCAATAGCAGCCATAACAGCTACTTCATCCCGCGCAAGCAAAGTCCTTACCTGGGCAGACGTGATCATAACATCGCCATTCAACACAAGGAACCTGTCATCAATAAGAGACCTGGCAGTCCCAATGGCATGGGCCGTACCCAGCCGTTCTTCCTGGATAATATAATTGATCTTGACCCCTAAAGCCGAACCACCCCCGAAATATTCAACAATAGTATCACCATAGTACCCTACCACAAGCACGAACTC
>Ga0255432_1147_pt1 | contig 11211 bp, 12 predicted proteins | sample ANMaggSeSYBR02I6_FD_182656 | JGI IMG/M metagenome (GOLD analysis project Ga0255432, IMG submission 182656) | Sediment cell enrichment communities from methane seep in Santa Monica Basin, California, United Staets - ANME aggregate JGI... | ecosystem: Environmental > Aquatic > Marine > Cold seeps >...
AAAAAATGCAATAAAGATGGAGAGATTGGGATCATTCAGAGTGAAATTGGCAATGCAAGGATACGTTTCATTTACACCATTAGAAGTGGAACGATTTATATATTGACAATAGAGGAATAAAATATGACAAAATGCCCTTTATGCGAAACAGAGATGAGAAACGAACGTAAGGAGATAGATAAAGGCGTATGGGCTACTGTTGAGGTCTGCCCTCAATGCAAAGATGAATGGATAGATGAAAAAGAACATGATATACTTGTAGATTTGTTCAAGCGCAAAACCTTCAATCTTGGAGGCAGTATCGCAGTTAGGATACCAAAAGAAATAGCTGATGCCCTTTCCATACAAGAAGGAACAGAAGTAAACTTCTCTATACAAGATAAAAAGATAATAATATACAAAGCAACCGCATAAGATTACATTTGCGCCTGAATTAAAAGTCAAAATCCTGAATAGCAAAAGGTGATGTGAAATCCTGAGTATCCTTTTGATGCCTTCGGACCTCTGGTCCGGGATCCGTGACTTAAAATTTCAAGTAAAGCCGATTTTTTATCGTGATAATCTGTTTAATTCTATGTAACTCGGTGTAACTTTGTGTTTTTCACTTCAACTAATCATTCCTCCAAACCCTTATCCCTCCTACACCCCAATATACCTCCTATGCTCTCAATCGGAATCATTACCCGCGGCAAGTACGGCAGGCGGCTGCTGGACACTATCACCCACCGCACAGAATTCACTGTCTCATCTGCAGACATACCCCCCACCCTGCCCGACTTCATCGACGAACCCGCACCCTTCGTGGACAACCTTGACCTTGACCCCGGCGTCCTGTCCTCAGACCTTCTCATCACCTACAGCCTGAATCCCGACATCACACCTGAGATCGTCAAACGTGCAGCCAGTGCGGGAGCAAAGGCCATAATCATACCAGGGGGCTGGGCCAGTGCCGGTGACCCAGAGCAAATGAAGGAGATATCTGCACAGTACGGCACCAGGATACTGGTAGAGGACATCTGCTGCGATATAGGTGGTGATACTGACTCTACCGACTATACCGACCCCACCATCAACGAATTTGCATCCGTGCTGGGCCGCCCCAGGTTGGAAGTACAGCTCGGGGACGGGGAAATAAGCGATGTAAAGGTGATCTGCGGTGCTCCATGCGGTTCAACATGGTGGATGGCAAAACACCTAAAAGGCGTCCCGGTCTCAGAAGCACCTGCCAGGGCTGGCCTGCTGGTGCAGCAGTACCCCTGCCGGGCTGTCCGGGGAATGACCGGGGGGATACACCACTCAGCAGAACTGCACAAACGTGCAATGGAAGCAGCAATAAAGAAGTACTATGGCGATAATGATTAGTGTATGGGAGAAAATGATTCAATATATGAAGAATCTTTAAAAGTACACGAACTACATCGCGGTGTGCTTGAAGTAGCCAGTAAAGTCTCATTGGATGATATGCATGACCTGAGCATTGACTATACTCCAGGCGTAGCTGAACCCTGCAGGGTCATCCGGGCAGACCCGGATGAGGTTTATAAATATACCAGTAAAGGCAATTTTGTTGCAGTGGTCACAGACGGCTCTGCCGTACTGGGCCTGGGAGACATCGGGGCTGCAGCTGCCATGCCTGTAATGGAAGGTAAAGCAATATTGTTCAAACATCTGGGCGGCATTGATGCTTTCCCCATATGCCTGGACACGAAAGATACCGAAGAGATCATAAAGACCGTAAAGCACATAGCGCCAACCTTTGGGGGCATAAACCTGGAGGATATTAGTGCACCCCGTTGTTTCGAGATCGAAGAGAGGTTGCGGCAGGAACTGGATATACCAGTGTTCCATGACGACCAGCACGGCACTGCGGTTGTGGTCTATGCCGGACTGATCAATGCACTGAAAATAGTGGATAAAGATATCAGTAATATCAGGGTAGTCATAAACGGTGCCGGTGCAGCAGGTGCTGCAATCGCGCTTACTCTTATACGAGCTGGTGTACGTGACCTGGTGATATGTGACAGCCGGGGCATACTCGGCCAGTCACGCAGGGAAGGTATGAACTCCATGAAGTTCATGCTTGCTGGCCTGACCAATATCAGGGGTTTGATGGGTGGGCTGGAAATAGCTATGCAAGATGCCGACGTGCTTATCGGTGTATCTGTAAGTGGAATTGTTTCTAAGGATATGGTGCGCAGTATGGCTGCAGACCCCATCGTGTTTGCAATGGCAAACCCTGTTCCTGAGATCATGCCAGAGGATGCAGTGGATGCCGGTGCCAGGGTGATGGCCACAGGCCGTTCGGATTATCCCAACCAGGTGAACAACGTGCTGGGGTTCCCTGGCATCTTCAGGGGTGCGCTGGATACAAGGGCCACAGATATCAATATCGAGATGAAGATGGCTGCTGCCAGGGCACTGGCAGGTATCATTGAAGATGAAAAACTGGATGATAAGCACATCCTGCCCGGACCGCTTGATAAACGAGTAGTACCTGTTATTGCGGCGGCAGTGGCTGAGGCATCAGTGCTGAGCGGGGCTGCAAGAGTTACACCACATCCAGACGAAGTAGCCAGGCATGGAATTCTATCAATTATAATCAGTATTACTTAGATACTGATTGTATATTAATTCATCTCATCAATTCAATAATTCTATAGAATCTCGAGGATTTAGGGTTAGGGAAATCACAGGATTTCTTTTTTTAAAAATGAGCGCCTGAATTTCAGGATCTTAAGAAGAGTTCAGTCTATTTATCGCTTTTCAGGAGCATGAAAACGAGTATTGTCTGGTGGAGTAAAGAAATGGCCTTGCAGCCATCCCCTCCTCCTCAAACCGTGCGTGCAGATATCTTTTTCATTTTTTCAGGGTCACCGGCCATGGCCCTGCCTCCTGGTATGATGACGGCCCTTGCTCCCGCAATGGCTGCACGTTTGACGATCTCGGGTGTGATGTCGGGATTCAGGCTGTAGTTGATAAGAAGGTCTGAGGACAGGACGTCGGGGTCAAGGTCAAGGTTGTCCACAAAGGGTGCGGGTTCGTCGATGAAGTCGGGCAGGGTGGGGGTATGTCTGCGGATGAGACTGTGAATTCTGTGTGGTGGGTGATAGTGTCCAGCAGCCGCCTGCCGTACTTGCCGCGGGTAATGATTCCGATTGAGAGCATAGGAGGTATATTGGGGTGTAGGAGGGATAAGGGTTTGGAGGAATGATTAGTTGAAGTGAAAAACACAAAGTTACACCGAGTTACATAGAATTAAACAGATTATCACGATAAAAAATCGGCTTTACTTGAAATTTTAAGCCCCATCTTCCCCACCTTGGACTGGAAGTCCGAGGTATCCATTGGATGGAGGCCGGGCAATGTTTGTCATTCCAGCTAATCCCACTCATTCACATTAATCTTACGATTCAGGATTTCTTCAACCTCTCTAATCATCATCCGGAGTTGTGGCACGGAATATTCAGCATTGGAAGGGATTGCCAGACGATGTTTTCCAAATACTAAAAATTGGTGACGGGTGCCAGAATATGGACCTTCAAAACCTAATTTACGGAGCTTTTTGATAAAATCTCGTCGTTTACAGGGCTTCCACTGGCTCATATGCCGGCTCCTTATTCAGATCAATCTCTGCAATTATTGGCAATGGATGGCCTAGCTTAAGACCTAATAAAATCCACTCTTCGAGAGTGGAATGGATCTCATCTTCGCATTCACGCAAGGTTATTCCAAATGCAACCACTCCTCTACATTGTGGAATTCGCCCAGCATATGTTCCATCATCTAATTTGTCATAGATAGCATGTGCCATTAGCCGATTTACATAGTCAGTAAGAATGAATCGTACTACCATTGTTTTCCACCTATTCTATTTTTTTTTAACTAACATCGCCTAATATCACTTATCTCTCTGATCTTCTTTTCCATTAAGTCTTTCGACCCTCCCCATAAAACAGTCTCAACCAAACAACCAACTCGACCTCTGGTATAAATACTTGAGATATTGGTAGTCACCGACCCCGGATTAGAATTTGGGGGCATCTGCGGGCTTGAGGTCGCATACATGTGTAAGCGTAGCTGAGGTGCGTGGAACATGTGAGTACAATAGCAGAAAAGTTAATGCTAACGATAGCCTTTTTGTCGATGCATTATTTCTGTGATCCAAACGATGCCCTCTTCGATAACACAAATCACTCTGTAATCGTCTATCTTCAACCTATATGCTTCTGGGTTAGCATCTCTGATTTTCTTTATATCAGGACCAGATTGTTTGAGTTTCGCATGATTCTCCAATACTCTTATTTTGGATTTTAATTCCTCTTTAGTTGCTTGATTGCACCTATTGAGAAAACTTGCAGCTTTTGGATGAAGACGCATTTCATAACTCATCAATGCTTACAAATTTATCCTTTTCTTTAAGCAATTCGCGTTGACGAGCCCAGAATGTCTCATCATATATTTCTTCCATATCTTCTTGTGGTAGAAAGTGTGTATTGGAATGAAAATTTGGTAGTATATGCAAGTTATATACTGTGTTGTTTTCTTCAGTCATGATTCACCATATTTTAGAGTCACTTAATTATTATGTACCAACCCCACTCCACAAAACCCTTTCGACTACACGACCATCCCGACCTCCATGTACGCCATGTCAACGACCCAGGATTGGAAATCCGAGGCATTGATGTCCATGCTCATACTCTGAGCATCTCATAAGTTCAACAGAAGTGTTTTTATAAAGGATTCATATAAGGTTATTAAGATGACGATGATAAATTTTAGCGATTTCTACTTTCTTGTTTCACCATTTATTGGCTGGTTCGTCATTTTTGTGAGGATTATTAATCATAATAGCAATAATCAAAGTATTTCAAAAATCGCAGATTTATTGTTCATAAGTCAACAACATTTCCAACCATCTGAAACTAAAAATAAACTAAATGTTAGTACTCCTTATAGTAAAAAAACTGATGAAGAAATGGAAGGTACCGTTAATGGGGTTATCAACGTTTTAGCTGTTTTGGCTGGAGTCTATGGAATTATGTTTGCCTTAATCATTTCAGACAAGGCTTCTTTAGTTTTTGTAAGTTGGAGTTTTTTAATCTGGTGTTGTTGGGTGCTAGCGATATTGATACGAATTTGCCATTGTTGTGCAATATTGATGAGCGACTATCATCAATGGGACCGTAAAAAGAAAGAAATGATTTTATTTGGGATTGCGAAATTTACTAAACATGCTGGTTACCTTTTGATTCCTACGGCATCATTAGTCCCTATATTTTCCACATTGGAAAATGTTGATATGGACAAAATCGCAGATATATATCCATGGGGACTAGAAATTTCTTTGTTCGTTGGAATTTCATCACTCGCATTATTAACAATTATTATTTACACATTTGTAATTGGAATAGAAGAACTCGTTAAATCTTATTATACCAGTATATATTTGTACGTAATTACAGGATTATGGTTAATAGGAATCGTATCTATATTTAATTCACCTCTATCCTCAGTTACTTCCCCGTGGATTGGGCGTTATTTTTTCGATTTAAATCTCCCTTCAGCAGTGGTGCTTTTTGAATATATTTTTGTTTATTTTTACGGTTATATGGTAGGTTCTATGTTATTAGCGGGATATGTTCTAGAAATTATTCACAAATGTTATCGGAAATGGTTAAATTAATGAATCGGTCAAAACATAATTAAAAAATGCTTATTTTTTGAATTCCTATCACTTATCCGAGCATGAATCTACCATCCCGCAGTCACCTATACCCCTGACTTAAGTCCAGGGCCTGTTTATAATACTCAGCATCACGATTTTCTATCTTGTCCGGCGGTATATTTCTCAACAACTTCCCAGCCATGCCCAACACTTCCACGATAGCAGCCTGTTGCCCTGTAACTTTTTTACACAATTTTTTCAGTTAAGGGCACTCCTGCTGCATTATTCTACCGGTTCACTATAATGGCGATATATAATCTCCATATTTCTCTTGTGCTGCGATCAATCTTTGTTTTTGCCCCTCCAGCACCTCAAACAATATCTGTGGTGTATCAGCCACTTTAGTCTTATAGAACTCCTGGATTCGCTCGATCTTAGCAAGATTTTCAGTTATACGCACAGAGAATTGATTAATATAATTCTCTTTTGGATAGTCTTTAGAAAGCACTTCCCTAAACAGCCCTTTGAGGTCTTCATATTTTGGTATGAATCCGGTAGGCGTTTCTATCGCTTCAACTTCGTGATGTGAACGCAGTTCCATCCATTTAAGCCAGACCGCCTTATCTGCTATATCATTTGTGTAATTCCCTTCTGCATCTTTCAGGAAATAATTAACAGAGTATATAGAGGGTGGATCATTCAATTTAGCACCAAAATCAAGATGAATTTGTATGTATCTTCCAATAGGAATAGAAAGGAAATCCAGGTTTGACATAGGATTGATCTTTCTGACACCTTCTTTTCCCAGTGTAGCAGCGGTAGTCTCTGATTCCAGTGCGGCGCCCATGGTAACAACACCATGCACCCAATCAAAGGATTCCTCAACAGGTACTTTTGTGTCAGAATCCCGTCCGCCATATATTATCCCACCTACCATTACACCATCAGGATCATTGATTTTTGGATCCAAATTCTCTAATAGTTTCAGGTCAAGCGTGAACCTGGCATTCGGATGCGAAGGTGACAATATATTACCATTTTCGTCTTTCTTTCCAGGCGTCCATTCCCCTGCATAATTATACCCCTTTTCAGGCTCCTTGGCATCTTTACCTATCCAGTGAAGGCCTTTCTCCTCAGTGACCAGCACATTAGAGAATATTACCTCACCCGGATCGTGGAGCGCCTTCCAGATCAGTGGATCGTCTACTGAGTTTACGCCCTGAATTATCCCAAACATGCCATTCTCAGGATTGACCGCGTGTATTACGCCATCCATATTCCTGAGGTAAGCGATATCATCACCAACAATCGATTCTCCGGGCAGCATGGAAGTAGATGTCTTACCGCACAGCGAAGGAAATGCGCCTGTAAAATAAGTTACCCGTTGGGAAGGTCCGACCACACCCATAATGAACATGTGTTCGGTCAGCCAGCCTTCTTTTGATGCTCTGTTTATTGCAGGACGCATCGCTAACTTCTTAAGCCCTATTGTATTGCCGCCGTACTGCGTATTCAGGCTATATACTGTCTCGTCTTCAAGGTCAATATAAACCCGGCGTTTATCAATATTCCTGGAGGTATTCCTTTCGTCCAGCTCTCCTGCGGAATGTACAAACTTCAAAAACCGTGCAGATCGCCCCAGTCTTACGAACTCTTCGTATCCCTGCCTGTACAACAGATCCTCTGAGTGCGCGACATAACCGGAATCGGTAAGTTGAACTGCTGGTATGGAGAATTCTGAAATGAGTGGTCCCACACAAAAGAATCGCACGAACAACTGGTGCCCCTGCATGATGTCTTTCATGATAGGTTGAATTTCTGCAAGTCCTTCCTCCCGGTCCATCGCATTTATGTTTTGTCCTAACTCAACACCAGGCGGTAAAAGGTACTTGGAATTATCTTTGTCTCTTGCCTGGTCGTGATAACCGTCAAAATGGACTGTATGCCCATCCACAGCAAGCTCCTCTTCCTCACCTGCTTTTATTGACTCTTGCCTGACGTACTGTAAATCCTCACGCGAATCTGTACAGATAAATATTTTATCTGGATTGCAAAGCTCAATATATGTAGCAATAAATTTATTGAGTTTGGGATTATCTATCTTTATAAGTTTCTGGTAATTTTCCTCGCCCAACCTCTCTTGTAATGTATCCATTGTTTCTTTTCCTCCTACTGTTCCACTTTGCTTTTATTCTACCGTCCTCATCTTCGAAAACCAGTTTAAATAAAAATACATTACTATTAAATATATCGTTACTTACTGCATCTCCAAACAACTATTCAATTTTTGATAGTGTGGCAGATTAAAACGCATAATAAACTGTTTTGTTAAATCAAACAGCTATTTCGGGCTACCAATGTCGATATTGAATTTTCTAAACCGAATATCCTGCAAGGTCGATGAACTCTTTGAGTGTGTTCGGTGATACAGGCACATCCTGGTGGAACCGCCGGTAGCTCTTGTTCTTTAATATCCGGTCTTTTATTAATTCTGTATTTCATTAAGCAACCACATTCAACAAATTTATTTCTAATGGAAGCTAATACAACCAACAATGTTCAATCCTACAGACATACGCAAGGACTTCCCTGTACTTGAGAAATATGTATACCTTGACAGTGCAGCCACCACCCAGACACCGCGCCAGGTTGTGGAAGCCATGTGCGACTATTTCTACAAGTATGCCGCCAACCACGGCCGCGGCGCACACAGGCTTGCCAGGGAGACCACCAACCATTACGAGGATGCCAGGGAAGCCGTTGCCGGATTCCTTTGCGGGGAATACGAACATACCATATTCACCCGCAACACCACCGAGAGTATCAATATGGTAGCACTGGGACTGGACTGGGAGGCCGGCGATCATGTGGTAACCACCCATGTGGAGCATCATTCCAATTTGCTGCCTTGGCTCAGGTTAAAAGAAAAAGGCGTGGAAGTAACAGCAGTTACACCAAATCCTGACGGAACAGTTGATCCCGGGGATATTGACAGTGCCATTACTGAACAAACAAAACTGGTAGCTATCACTCATGTATCTAACGTATTTGGTTCTGTAATGGATGTGGAAGAAATAACAAAGATCGCTCACCGCAATGGCTGCATGTCACTGGTCGATGCCGCACAGAGCGTGGGCCACATGCCTTTTGACGTGAAGAAGATTGATTGCGACTTCATGGCAGTGTCCGGTCATAAAGGAATGCTCGGACCCCAGGGTACAGGAGTGCTGTATTTGAAGGATACCGATTCCATTAAGCCTGTATACCTTGGCGGCGGCACAATTTATGCCATGACCGGGGACGATTATAAACTCGAGGATGCGCCCGGGCGGTTCGAGTATGGTACGCCAAATATCCCGGGCGTTATAGGATTGGGCAGGAGTGTGGAATATGTGAAGTCATTGGGCGTTGAAGATATTCAGCGGCATGAAGAAGCTCTGGGCAGGGACGCTGCCAAACGGCTTTCTGAGATAGATAAGGTGGAGGTGTACGGACCACAGGACAGGGCTGCTGTGGTACCTTTCAATGTAGTGGGCTTAAATTCCCATGATGTAGCCATGATACTGGATGAGACCCGCAAGATTTGCGTGCGCAGCGGCTATCACTGTGCCATCCCCAGCGTCAACCTGCTCAAGGTTGAGGGGACTATCAGGGCTTCCTTTGGTGCATACAACCTAACCGAAGAAGTGGACCTGCTGGTGGATACAGTGGAGCAGATAGCAACCACCCTGACCTGAGAGGTACACAAATGAAAATTATTCTGCTTGGAACCGGTGTTGCCATACCACAGAAGGACAGGGTGCAGTCCGGGCTGATAGTGGATGCAGGATTCGATAGTGTATATAGTCCTGTACTTTTTGATTGTGGTTGTGGTGTACTGCAGAGAATTTACCAGAGCGGATACAGGCATACCAACATCACCAGTGTGTTCCTTTCCCACCTGCATCTGGACCATTGCGGCGACCTGCTGGCACTGGTCAAGGCAAACTGGCTCTGTGATACAATCAAACTGAACTTGTGGGGTCCTTTGGGTACCAGGCAGTGGCTGGACGACCTGCTGGCAGCCTATCCGTACATGCAGGACAAGGTAGATATCAGGATAACGGAACTTGACTCCGGTCAGGTGGTAGGGGTTGAGGGGCTGGAAGTGGAATGTGTACAGACGGTCCATGCCTTGCCTTCGCTGGGGTTCAAGGTAACATCAGGGGGGAAGACCATGCTCTATTCAGGAGATACCGAACCTGTGGATGATATCGTAACAGCGGCAGAGGGCATTGACCTGCTCATCCATGAGTGTTCGTTCCCTGAAACCTTTGAAGTGACCAACCACACCACCCCTGGCACTCTGGCAGAAAAAATCGAGGGAACTTCAATAGGGCGGATCGTACTTACCCACCTGTATCCCCAGACCAGGGGGTTCGGGGCCGGGATGGTTAAGGTGCTGGCAGAAGCCTGCGGGTGTCCTGTGGAGATTGGATATGACTTGCAGATCATTGAGGTATGAGACATAAGATAATAAGGGCAATATACGAAGGAGTAGGGGCATTTTTCTGCCAGGAATCAGACAAAATAGCTATATTTAAATAACACAAAATTAGTTTTGTTGATATGCAACTTCGAGGCAGACTCAAGCAACTGACTGAGAGCAAAGTAAATCGCATTAATGACCTGGTTTTCAAGTATCAAAAACTCAAAAAGAAATTGGGAAAAAATGCGGTTCTGGATAAATTAAAGACGCATATCCGGCATTTACCATCTGAAGAAGAACAAATTCGTCAGGCGGCAGAAGTTGTTTTTGAACTTAGTGTTGATCCGAATGTTCCATATCTGGAAGTACTCAGGAAAGTTATCTGCCTGACTGGTCTTCCTGAAGCAAAAGTAGATGCGGTGTTATTTGATGTACTTGAGGAACTTGATATTGAATTCGAAGAAATGAGTGATGCTGAGGTAAAAACAGCAGTAGCTATCAATAAAGATGATGTGATGGATGTGTATTGTGATGTACTGTTAAAAAGGCGTTTTCAAAAGCAAATGATGGAGAAATAAACTTAAGGGAAGATGATATTATGGGAAAATCAATGATTACCGAGAAGATACGCATATCACCCTATTTGCATAGGGAAATAACCGATCTTGTTGAAGATGGCGATTTTGCTTCATTTTCGGATTTTGTAAATATAGCAGTTTCGAGTTTTTTATCAAGAAACTTTGACTTGATTGAAGAAGAAAAAGAAGAAGACAATATCTCATCTTTAGAGATGCCTGTAACGTTGTTATATTTGGCATTGATCAATAAAGGCATAATAACACAAGAGGATATGGGCGACCTTGTAGAGAAATTAAAAAATAACGAATTGGACCAATCAATAATTGAAAACTTTTTCAGCGGTTTTATGGATAATATGGTTGAGTACGATATGTTTGATATGCTGGATATGGGAAAACAATTTGAAATGGAAGAATCCTATGAGGCTGCTGAACAAGTCTATAAGGACATAATAGATAAGTTCCCTGAAGATTTTGAGCCTAATTTTGATCTGGGT
>Ga0255432_1148_pt1 | contig 11085 bp, 10 predicted proteins | sample ANMaggSeSYBR02I6_FD_182656 | JGI IMG/M metagenome (GOLD analysis project Ga0255432, IMG submission 182656) | Sediment cell enrichment communities from methane seep in Santa Monica Basin, California, United Staets - ANME aggregate JGI... | ecosystem: Environmental > Aquatic > Marine > Cold seeps >...
TTTGACTTTCATTAAGAGTTCTTCTTTATTTATACCCAGTCTCTTGAGTTTGTAACGTACCGCACTTCTTCCCGTCTTCTTGCCGATAAGGAATTTTCTCCGCATAGACACCTCCGCAGGATCGAATGGTTCATAATTGGAAGGATTTTTTATTATTCCATTGTCACACATTTTTTGACTTGCAGGTTGATATTGCAGTATATATATTTTAGACTGGTCTAAAACTGGTTTAGAGAGGGCGAAAAAAATGGAAACAGTTGGCGCATATGAGGCAAAAACACATCTTCCAAAGTTACTTGAGCGGGTAAGCAAAGGAGAACGGATAACTATCACGAAACATGGCGTGCCCGTGGCGGTATTGCATCCTCCGGAATTTCAACGCAGGACAGAACCAAAAAAAATCATTTCTGCATTGCGCGACTTTCGGAATCAACACAGTCTTAATGGTTTATCTTTACGTGAAATGATCGAAGAGGGAAGACAGTAGATGAATGAAAGTTTTGTCATTGATAATTCAGTGGTGATGACCTGGTGCTTTAAAGATGAAGCCAACCAGTATGCAGACTCTATTTTGGATAGTTTGGAAGGGTTCACAGCAGTAGTCCCATCCATTTGGCCATTAGAGGTCGGCAATGTTCTATTGGTAGCTGAGCGTAAAAAACGTCTCAGCGAGGCTGACAGTACAAGATTTATTGCCCTCTTATCTGAACTGCCTATAACAGTGGATCAAGAACCAGCGGAGAGGATGATCAGGGAAATATTTGTCTTGGCACGAGAACACAAGCTTTCAACTTATGATGCATCGTATCTTGATCTTGCAATGAAAAAAGGTATTCCGATTGCTACACTGGATAAGCGTTTGCTAACAGCAGCAAAGCGAAGCAATGTTTCTGTTATGACTATCTGATTTTCGAATTTTCCACTAGTTCCCAGGCAGAGCTATATGACCCCCTGCATCCTGCTGTGATTTCTACAATCCTCTTTACACCCGGGGCTGACACCAGACGCCCGCGACTATCGTCTCTTTCGGGGCCGTCTGCGACTTCCCTTCGACTCGTTCTTGAGCGGCAGGCGCGGCTCTCCGCCACCAGGGGGCAGGATAATTTTGTCCTCCGAAGCGACCCATACAAAACGTGACTGCGATTTACTCCCCTTGTAGGCGGGGACCCGGAAACGGCGCACATGGAAGCTGCAACTCATCAAGAGCTGCTCGAATTTCTTGTTAGGCTCAGCCGACCACACAGCCAGACACCCCTGTTCGCGTAGTGCGCGGCGACAGGCCTGAATTCCTTCACGACCGTACAGACGGCGGTTACCTGAATCGGTCATCGCGCTGGGACCATTATCGATATCCAGCAGGATCGCATCGAATCTGCTCCTGGAACGTAAGATAAGCTCGACGATATCGCCCGTCTTGAGGTCAACTCGTTCGTCCCCCAGCGGATGGCCGTTGAGTTCCCCGAAAAACTTACGATTCCATTCGATTACAGCACCCAACAGTTCACCCACCACCACTTGGGCGTGGGGGCTGAGCATATTGAGAGCCTGGCGCAGGGTATAGCCCATACCCAAGCCGCCGATGAGTATGCTGGGTGCCTTGCGACCAGTTAGATGCGCACAAGCCAGCCGCGCCAGCTCCAGTTCCGACTCATGTTGGCGACTGTGCATCAAATCCTGACCGTTGATCTTGATTGAAAAATCACGGTCATGCTGATAAAGCACCATCTCGCCTCCGTCCGGGGTCCGGGCTGTATCTATTCTTATTCTCGGGTTCATGGTGGCATCCTAAAGGCTTAAGCGGCTTTCCGGAGCATGTCTTCACTGGTTTTCACAACTTTCTTCCTTTCAATATACTCGTCGAAAGTCATGAGTTGATCGATGACGCCACCGGGGGTGATTTCGATAATCCGATTTGCCACGGTATTCACGAACTCGTGGTCATGGGAGGTAAAAAGAATCACATCCTGGAATTTGAGCAGGCTGTTATTTAATGACGTGATTGATTCCAGGTCGAGGTGGTTGGTGGGTTCATCCAGCATCAGGACATTGGATTCGGAAAGCATCATCCTTGAGAGCATGCAGCGAACTTTTTCCCCACCGGAGAGTACGCTGATCTTTTTAAGGGCCTCTTCCCCGGAAAAAAGCATGCGTCCCAGGAAGGTCCTTGCAAAGTTTTCGCCCTCTGTTGGGGGAGCGAACTGCAGGAACCATTCGATAAGGTTCCGGTCACCGTTGAAATAGGCGCTGTATTCTTTGGGAAAATAGGAGTGGGTAATGGTGGCTCCCCAATGGAAAGTTCCGCTGTCCGGTTCCATCTCCCCATCCAGAATTTGGAAAAGGGTGGTCTTGGCCAGGCTGTTCCCGCCCATCAAGGCGATCTTATCCCCACCGTTCACAGTAAAACTGACGTTGTCCATTACCTTTTCACCATTGATGGTCTTGGTGAGTCCGTCCACTTCCAGGATCACGTTACCACAGGGTCGTTCCGGCTTGAAGCAAATAAACGGGTATTTTCTTGACGACACCGGCATGTCCTCAATGGTGAGTTTTTCTAAAAGTTTCTTTCGGGAGGTGGCCTGCTTCGACTTGGAAGCGTTGGAACTGAACCGCTGGATAAAAGCCTTTAGTTCATTGGCCCGGTCAGTGATTTTCTTGTTTCCCTCCTGTTTCTGTTTCAGATTCAGTTGGCTGGCCTGGTACCAGAAATCGTAGTTCCCCATGTACACCGAGATCTTACCGAAATCAATGTCTGCAATGTGGGTGCAGACCTGGTTCATGAAATGACGATCATGTGATACCACGATTACTGTGTTCTGGAACCTGTAGAGAAACTCCTCAAGCCAGGCAATGGACTTGATGTCCAGGTTGTTGGTGGGCTCGTCCAGAAGCAGGACGTCCGGATTTCCGAACAAAGCCTGGGCAAGGAGCACTCGCACCTTTTCCCCGCCCTCGAGTTCCTTCATCTTTTTCTGATGCATCTCTTCGGTAATTCCCAGATTGTTTAAGAGAACCGCCGCTTCAGACTCCGCCTCATAGCCGCTCATCTCCGCGAATTCAACCTCAAGCTCACCTGCTCTGATTCCGTCCTCTTCGGAAAAATCCGGTTTATCATAAAGAGTTTCCCTCTCTGTCATAATTCCGTACAGCTTTTCATGGCCCATTATTACAGCGTTTAAAACCGTCTTCTCGTCAAAGGCAAAGTGCTCCTGTTTTAAAACCGCGATTCTCTCCCTGGATCCCACGGAAACGGTTCCCGAGTCCGGTTCGATATCCTCAGAAAGGATTTTCAGAAATGTGGATTTTCCTGCTCCGTTGGCGCCGATGAGTCCGTAACAGTTGCCTGGTGCAAACTTTATATTAACGTCTTTGAACAGAACCCTCTTGCCGTAAGCGAGGGTAACATTGGTGGTACAAATCATTGTTGTTTTGTTTCCTTTCGTTAAATATTAAAAGCCACAGGAACGGATCCTGTGGCTCAAAAATTATGGGAATGTTAAAAGGGATGTATCATTTAGTAAAAAATAATTTAAAAAGCAAGACCATTTTGATATCTTGCCAGGAAATAAACATATCAATACCTTGTATGTTGAAAATTAAATAAAACCTAAGTTGAGCGATTTTTTGCGAAGATATGTGCTGAGATCTTGATGCATAAGGATTTGCATAAACCGCAGGTATACCCTCGGATATGTCGAGGATTTTTGCGAAGCCTTTATGCGCAAGAGATCGGCGCAGATTGAGTAAAAAATCGCTCAATTTAGGTAAAAGTCATGACCACCGGTAAAACCGGTGGCTTGAAAAACTGTTAGCCGCTCAAAGCGGCGGAAAACGGTGAGCCGCTAAAGCGGCAAGCTTCTTGTCCAGATCATCTTGACCAGTGAACATCGTCTTTTAGCATGTGAGTTCGATGTCAAAATCGGTTATGCTGTTACTGCCGATATTTCTCAATCGTACATCACGCAGTTGAAACACATTTGTGCGTCCAATGTGCTTCCTGAGACGCTGTTTTGGACGACTGCCGTAAAAGTCAAACTTTGATAGTCTCCCCGGCAAAGCCGGGGGTTTACCTATTCTAATTAATATTAAAACGGGGGTGCGGTGTCGCCCGCCCTCTTATAGTAATACGAAATGAAAAGCTTTCTTTTATCGGTAAAACTAGTCATCATAGCGGAAGAGAAGGTAAGTACCCAAGTTGAGCGATTAGCCTTTAGCTGCTAATGGCTAACAGTTTTTTCACAAATCTTCACATCGGCAAATAAGCTGAAACTATTGCCAGCATTAAAAAAAATATTTTTCGGACAGGCAATAAATACACGGTTGACATGTATGCCTAAATGATACATCATTGTACATATGAGAACAACACTAAACATAGATGATCAAGTTTTGGAAAAAGCTTCTCTATTAACAGGTATCAAAGAAAAAACTTCTTTGGTGCGACTTGGCCTCGAAGCTCTAATTGCACGAGAAAGCAGTAAGCGACTTGCAAAGCTTGGTGGCACAGAAAAAGAGTTGCATTCCATTTCCAGACGCAGATCAATAAAAAAATAATCATGATTCTTGTTGATACTTCGGTTTGGGTCAGTCACCTCCGAGATGGCGATCGGCATTTAAAAAAATTGCTTTTCGATGGTGATGTTGTTTGCCATAGCCATATTATAGGCGAACTTGCATGTGGCAACATAAAAAATCGAAAAGAAATTATATTGTTACTGCAATCCCTCCCAACGGCCCCACATGTTGAATTCCAGGAATTTTTGTATTTTATCGAACAGAATCAATTATATGGCAAAGGAGTTGGTTTTGTTGATATTCACCTATTAGCCTCAGCCCAATTAGGCCAAATACCTTTATGGACAACCGATAGAAGGTTGAAAGTTGCTGCAACTGAACTCGGATTAAATTATAGAAAGAAAGGATAACCATTGACCCAAAGCTGGGTCAACAGCTTGACAAGATTTGCGACATCCATTACAAATCTATGACAAAAACGTCTTGCAGGCGATTATAGATACCGGCAAGATATATTGATTTGGCACAACAGTCCAACCATTTACTTGCAGAAATTTTCATTTACTATTTTACCTGTTACTACCCATGATAGGAGCTCCGTGCTTGGGGATTTAAGCAGAGAGGTTTTGGATGCGCCTTGATGATAGACTTATAGAAGAGAAGACAACAAACGGCAGGATAGATTTCCATAAACATATCTCAAAAGTCAGGGAAGAAGCTTCGAGTTGGCTTGACGGCATAGAGAAGAACGGCATAGATCACTCAAAAAGACTGGAAGGTTACCTGGACCAACTTATTCCGGACGAGTTCAAGGAAAAACTCAAGCCCGCCGAGGTATTTATATTCCTCTATGCTGTTTGTCTGCATGATATAGGCTACAGGAATGAACAAGGCGAGATAGAATCCAGCGATCATCCCTTACGAAGCAAGAAGTATATATTAGAAGACCCCAGGAAATACCTCTTTGACCGATTTCCTTCTATGAAAAAGGGAGAAGCGCCATTAGCAGCCCAGGCGGTTGCCGAGGTGTGCTATGGGCATGCTCATGAATCTGTTTGCCCTCTTCGGGATATCCCAAATGATTTCGGAGATCAGAATCTGTGTCAAAAAGGACTTAATCTCCGGCGGCTTGCAGCGCTGCTAAGGCTCGCGGATGAGATGGACCAGGCCTATATTCGGTTAGGGCACTTGAGAAATAGTATTTCTTTGCCTGCAATTAGTCCGGGTATAGCCAGAATGCACTGGAAGGGCGATCAGAGAGTTGGAGAAGCCCTTAGTGATCTGGTACAGGAAATTAACGAAACCCTGGAGCCAGTGAATGACTTGCTCACTGAATGGGGCTTACCCAAAACAACAGTAGTATTAGATCCATTGGTGAAGAAATCGTCGCCTCCACCAAAGGAGCCAACAGACTACAAGAAATACATCCCCAAACACTATATTCCATCTAAATGCCACAATGAAAAGAGGAAAAACAAGGGTCCTCTTCACGATTATGTTCTTGAATGGTTAAACGACCCCAAACGAAAGCTTCTGGCAGTACTTGGTGACTACGGCATCGGGAAGACCTCTTTTTGCTATAAATTTGCCTGTGATATGACTGGCTCTGAATACGTACCGGTTGTCGTCGATCTTAAGACTGTGAAGGCAGAAGGGTGGCGCGAGGTTATCCAAAAGGAAGTAAGAAGCAGGGTCGGAGGCAGCACCCAAAGCCCCGTGCTTGTCTTGGACGGATTTGACGAGTTATCGCTGACCTTTGATAAAGAGACCGTACTTAAAGAGATCGAAAACCTCTCAAAGACTACTCAGGAATACAAAAAGATGATCCTGACAAGCAGGACGCAGTTCTTTAGAAGTGAAGAAGAGGAAAAGGAAACACTTGTTCGGAAGGAGTTCCATGAACGAGGTCCTCGTTCTATGACATACCCTCGTTTTGAGAGAATATATGTCTCATTATTCGATGATGAGCAGATAAGACAGTATCTTGATTATCGTTTAGGCAAAGCGGAGTCAGAAAAATTTTGGAACGAAACGGTGGAGAAGGTTTTTGATGTCAAAGACCTGGCCAGACGCCCGATATTGATTGATCTCATAGTCACTGATCTGGATGCCGTGCAAAATATAGCGGGAAAAGTAACACAGGGCAAGATCTATCGCATTGTCACAAAAAGGTGGCAGGAGAGGGAAGAGCAGCGGCTTCCACCATCTATTGAGCTGCACCACAAGGAAGAAAAAATACCCAAAAATATTATCCTGTTTATGGAGGAACTGGCATATTGGATGTTTACGCGGGAAAAAGACCGGCTGCATTTCAATACTCTGAAGGACGCCATAAATAAGTATTTTGACAATAAACGCACCTTTTCGATCTCATCTGTGACATAGCTGATGATTCGATAACCGCTCCTCTTTCCTTTTGCAAGATCGGAACTCCCAAGTCTGATTTTGTAAACTCCTTTGCCCAATGCTTTACCGCTCTTGGGGTTATGCTTAAGCCTTTTGCTCAAGTCTTTTAAATCCTGACGAATATGAGGATATTTCTTTTGTAAAGTTTTTACCTGGGTTTTGAATGTTTCCGTTGGGATGATTTTATAACTCATTTAAGAATCCTTCTAACGATTGCTCTCCAACCTCACCTTTTTCTTGTCTTTTGACATCACGACATGACTGTTGCAAGCCTGTTAAGATTTGATGTTTCTCTCGAAGGGCTTCCAATTCGTCCGTTACATCCTTCCAAATCTGAAAAGGTAAAATCACTTCCTGTCTTTTACCCTTTTCGTCCGTTACATACTTAACATTTCCCAGCATTATCTCCCCCTGTTTTTTATATGTTTATATCCATCAATTCCTTGCAATCTGGCGATTTACAGAACCTGCCCCACTCTCGCTTTCGCTGTATTATAAGTCATATCATCCTTGTTCGACCATCCAACAAAGGCCATGCTTTTTTAATAACGAATTGATATTATGAATAGTATCGCCTGGATTATAATTATAACATTAAAGCATGGATAGCGGTTTTGTGTCAATTTGTTCTGTATTGAACATCAAACATTAAAACACTAACTCCTCAGATTTTGCAACTGAATATCAAATCAGTTCGATAATAGAGGACATATGGGGAGTACATTAGTTTATAAGTTGATAGGGTACTTGAACTATGATATCTGCTTTTCATGTCACGCCAATCGAGTAATAGATGCGCCGGGTGTGCTTCATCAAATTATTGCCAGAGGTATAGAACGTAAAAGAATATTTACGTAAAACCCAAACAGCCTGTTTTCCCTTGGCGCTGATTACAAAGCATTTTCAGAACCGTTACAGATCCATTTTGTGTCAGGAAGATTGGAACTGGTTCGATATATCTATTTTAGCTAATACTATTACCACAGATGGAAGTGTTGATAACTTACGATTTATTCCCCAAATTAAAAAGAAATATCATGGGTCTTTCGTATACAAGTGTATCAGTTTTAAACAAGGAGGTCTTTAAATGAAAACATGGTTTTTTAGAATAACTTTTGTCTGTTTTCTCATAATTTTTCTATTTTTCTCTATAAGCTGTACTGATAAATCACCATCAAATCAGGTTATCGTAGTAGGCTCTCAATGGTATGGTCATATTCCTGTATGGATTGGCATAGAAAAGGGAATATTTAAGAAATACGGTTTTGACGTTAAATGGCAGTTTATTGGAAAAAGCATGGATCGATTAAATGCTATTTCTTCAGGAGAGGCTCATTTTGCCAGTTTAGGGGAAATTGCCATGCTCAGCGCAATGGCGCAGGGCAATACACGTTTTTACTGGGTTGGTAATCAGGATATTGCACCTGGATTTGAGGGACTTGTTGCAAAGGAAGGGATAACGTCATTTGAGCAGTTAAGAGGAAAAAAAATCGGCTTTCCCTTTGGCGCATCTGTTGATATTACATGCAGGCTTCTTTTAAAACAACATGGCCTTGATCCAAAAAAGGATGTTCGTCTCGTCAATCTTGAGGTCGGGGATGTTCCTTCGGTATTTCAAACAGGTCGAATAGATGCAGCGATAATCTGGGAGCCGGGCTTTTCACAACTTGTATCTATTGATGGTGCAACAGTTCTGGGAATGGATACGGATACGGAAGTTTATAAAAAGTTTGGTACCATGACCGGTCCTGATGTTCTGATAATCAACAAGGCATGGAGTGATGAGGATCGCTTAAGAGCCAAAAGGTTTATGAAAGCTTATTTTGAGTCTTTGAAGTGGGTTGATTATAATCCGGAGGAAGCGGTTAAGTTGATCCAGGGAAAATATATTAACCAGGATTTAAGTCTTATTCAGAAAAATATAGAAAAATTCATCTGGCATGATATTGAAGACCAGAAGCGTATTATGACTGATAATGGTATATTTGGTCAGGCAGATTATATTATCCGTATTCTTCATGAGGATATGAAAGTTATTCCAAATAAACCTGATTTTCGCAAATGGGTTAATCTTGATATTCTCTCTTTTCAAAGGGCTGTTAAAAAAATAAAAGTGCAACCATTATAAGTCAGGGGGAATGACAGGTGGAAGGAAAAGAACTTGGTTTATGGCGATCTTCAGTTATTGGAGCTATAGGGTTACTTGTTTTTCTCGGTCTTTGGGAAGTTCTTGTGAGAACAAATGTTATTGACCCCTTTTTTTTGCCGGCGCCAACCCAGGTCATTGATAAAGCAATTCAAATGACTACTGATAGAGATGCGGTTTTATTAACAGACATTAAAATAAGCGCAACAAGAGTGCTGACAGGGTTTTTATTGAGTGTTCTTGTGGGTGTACCTGCCGGGTTGATTATGGGGATGAACCCGGTTATTCGTGCTGCAATAAATCCGATTATTTCAATAATCCGACCCTTGCCCGCATTAAGCTGGATTCCCCTCTCTATGCTCTGGCTGGGTATTGATGAGCAGCAAAAGTATGCAATTGTTTTTATGGGGAGTTTTGCTTCCATTTTAGTTTATACCACGGATGCAACCATGCGTGTGGATCCCACTCTTCGACGAGCTGCCATGAATCTTGGTGCTTCACCACTACAGATACTTCGTTATGTTATTCTCCCTGGAGCATTGCCGGACCTGTTAACAGGCCTTAAAGTTGTTCTTGCTATTGCATGGACATGTGTTATTTCAGCCGAAATGGTTGGCGCTAATAGTGGTTTGGGATTTCGAATCTGGACTGCTAAAGAATGGTCTGATACCGGTCAGGTTCTTGTGGGCATGATTAGTATCAGTGTTACAGTGCTGGTATTGGATATTCTTTTTCGCGGGTTAGAAAGAGTGCTTTTGCCCTATCAAAGTAAGGGACTTGGAAATAAATAATATACCATCTTGCTTGTCTTTTTACCCCTCTTCGGCGTTGCGGCTTCCGTTACTTAGCCCGCTATGCGCTTTCAGCCGCGCCTTGAAGATGAACAAAAATCCTGCACAATCTTGGTATATTATTTACTTCCAAGTCCCTAAAACTTCCAGAATATGAGCGAAACATTAATAAAATTTGACAATATAACAAAACGCTTTTCTTTACGTAAAGGTGATATTGTAGCAGTAAAAGATTTCTCCCTTGAGATTAAAAAAGGTGAAATATTAACAATAGTGGGGGCTTCGGGATGCGGCAAAACAACTCTCCTTAACATGGTCGCAGGATTTTTAACTCCCAGTTCAGGGAACATTTTACTTGACGGGCAGCCTATAACAAAAATTGAACCGCGATGCGGTATGATTTTTCAAAATTATGCCTTATTTCCATGGCTGAGTGTGAGAAAAAATGTTGAGTTTGGGCCTAAAATAAACGGCGTTTCTAAAAAGGTGCGAAGAGAGGAATCAGCTAAGTACATAGAAATGGTTGGCTTAAAAGGATTTGAAGATGCCTACCCCGGGGAGCTGTCAGGAGGAATGCGTCAGCGTACTGCTCTATGCAGGGTGCTGGCAAATAAACCTGACATTCTGTTGTGTGATGAGCCTTTTGCGGCTTTGGATGCAATGACGAGGCAGATCATGCAGCAAGAGCTTTTGAGAATTGTCAATGAATCGGGACAAACTGTGCTTTTTATAACCCACTCTATTGACGAAGCGCTTATTTTAAGCGATAAAATTGTTGTTATGTCTGTTCGACCAGGAACAGTCAAAGATATCTATGACATTGAACTCCCCCATCCCGGAAAGGTTGAGGTTCAACTCACCGATGAATATCTAAAATTAAAACGACAGATATGGGCTATGGTTGAAGAGGAAGTAAAGACATCGATGAATATAGTTTCGAGTTAACTACAGATGGGGGGTCGCCCATTAAAGGGCTGTTGTAGAGAAAAAACACCTCTCCATGAAAAAAATTGTGATTTTTTTCGCTTGTCATCTCCATCTCGCACCTATTGTATAGAAGTCTGACGATCACAATGAGAAACCGGTAAGCAAGCGAAGCTCCACTTTAATTTAATTCCAGCTAACTCCAAGCACAGTATACCTATTTCCCGAAGAAAAAAGGCAATAATATGTCTCCTGATGTTCCCTTCGATTTCTTTCCCCCACTTTTAGCCGTCAGTGTGGAACGGC
>Ga0255432_1151_pt1 | contig 11009 bp, 10 predicted proteins | sample ANMaggSeSYBR02I6_FD_182656 | JGI IMG/M metagenome (GOLD analysis project Ga0255432, IMG submission 182656) | Sediment cell enrichment communities from methane seep in Santa Monica Basin, California, United Staets - ANME aggregate JGI... | ecosystem: Environmental > Aquatic > Marine > Cold seeps >...
ACCAATGTTCAACTCTATCAGCCAGGTCTGGTACTTGAGCCAAATACTCTGTATCGTCTGAGCTTTAAGGCCTATTCCAATACTGGTCATGACTTCTCCATTTCACTACATAAGCACGGATCTCCGTATACTAATTATGGATTATCGGACTATGTGGTTAACCTCGGTACTTCATGGAGTGAATATTCAACCCAGTTTACCACTTCTGGGTTTTCCAAAACTGTGAATGATGGTCGTTTAAGGTTCTGGTTGTCATCATATGATGCTAAAGGAGATCAGTATTTCATCGACGATGTTATTCTTGAAAAGGTTTAGTATAAAAAAAAGTGTGAGATTGAATGTATCTGGCACTCATGATAGCATGGGTGCCAGATTAGACCGCGTAATAAACTGTTTTGTAAAATTAAACGTAACTATTCAGCCATCCTTAAGACCTGATACTGATAGCGAAAATCCACTTATTTGTATCTATGGTGATACAATTTTTTGTTTTTAATACTAAGTCTGCATCCATCGATTTCTAAGATGTTTGACAATTGTGTGCAATTGTCTATTTGTGGACGATTCAGTCTACCGATAATGTTTATCTATGGCTGAACAGTTACTATCAAACAGCAATTTCTGGTTTCTGATTCTCAACCCTTAAAAAGGACATTGGCAGGAAAAATATTAACGTAAGGAATGGCTGAAAAGCCACATTTTTTTTAATTGTTTCATTTCTGAGCACATCAGGCACTTTAGCAATGTCCTGAATAGTAGATGGGATTAAAGGTAGAATCACTTGTATACATTGCGGTTTTTTTATTTACTCTTTGTCTCAGGTAATCTATTTTGAAATGATTCCAGCCCCCGTTCCTTCTTCGTCTCTTCCGCCCCCCCATCGTCTACACTCTACCCAGGAGCCCCTCCCGATCTGCTACACCTGTCCTTGTGGTGTGGGGGCTGGCAGGCTTTTTCGTGGTGCCATATCGATGCATGTCTATCCAACTGTCAGGTGGTGCGAAGTGAATGTTATGTCAGTTAGCTGCCGGTAGCAGTTAAAATATATAATAATAGAAATACATATGGCTGCCCCCCCTCCCTTACCACTGCCACCGCAGCCCGTCAGGGCGGCAGGTGGCAGTCAACCTTGTGGATTTGTGTGGACTTTGAACCAACAAGGATACGGATTGCGCAGAGCATTTTTAGCTTTCTCTGCGTACCTCTGAGAACTATGCGGTCAGAGTGGATCGTTTACAACTAGTGTCGAGTCAACCATACAATATCGCTAGCAGGCTGTCCCAAAACTAAAATTCCCATGGAAAAGGAGATCAATTAAGCCTTTAAATCAAGAACTACGGTCAAAAATTTTCATTTTTTGGACTTTTGGGACAGCCTGCTATATCTATTATCTGTCACTGTTCCATTTCCCAGTTATTTTTAAGACGCAGATTAACACTGATTTACGCAGATTTAAGGTTGCATCTGCGTTAATCAGTGTTAATCTGCGTCTAATATAATTATTGATTAATTTGATTTTAGAATTGTGCCCCATACCCTTCATAATCTGACACTTGAAGGTTGACTCAACACTAGTCCGCACTGCGGGAACTATGTGCAGGTTCCCTTCAATTATGTCTGACCGTTTTATTGTACAAATATGATTTACCACTTAAGACTATTTATTATATTTATTAACTATATATGATATATGCATTCTATATATTTATGTGGATAATTTATATATATTGTTCTGTTTATTCATAGTCGGTGATAGTTGACATGAAAAAAATTATGTTAATAAAATCTTTTGTACAAAAAAATAAATTACTATTAATGCTTGCAGTGATCTCGATGTCACTGCTCGTATCAGGTTGTACCGACAATACGAATAAAACTGTCGGAACAGATGACACACATACAGATAACACACTCACAGATGTAAAACTGCAGATTGCAGGCTCGACAACAGTTCTGCCAGTTGCCGAGGAATGTGCACGCGCCTTTATGGAAAAGCACCCTGGCAGCCGGATATTTGTATCAGGTGGCGGCTCATCACACGGAGTAAAAGCTGTAGCAGATGGAACCGTGGATATCGGGACCGCATCCCGCGACCTGAAATCAAGTGAAACAGATTCACATCCTGATCTGGTTGCGCATGGCGTTGCAAAGGACGGCGTTGCGGTCATAGTGCACCCGTCTAACCCTATTACTGATCTCACAATGGAGCAACTGCAGGGTATCTACACAGGTACGATCACAAATTGGAAGGAAGTAGGAGGGACAGATTCCGGGATCATGGTGGTCACACGTGAGGAGGGGTCAGGGACACGGGATTGCTTTGAGCAGGCAGTTATGAAACCTATTAAAGCTGAGATCACAGACCATGGGATCATCCAGGACTCGAATGGCAAGACACGGGCAACTGTTGCCGGAAGTGCCCAGGCTATCGGATTTATCTCGCTCGGATATATCAACTCAGATGTCAGTGCACTCAGGCTCGATGGAATTGTGCCCACGATCGAAAGCGTTATGGACGGCAGTTATGCGATCTCACGCACACTCTGGATGATCACTAACGGTAATCCGGACAGTAGTGAACAGGCATTTCTTAACTTTGTGCTTTCAGATGAAGGGCAAAGGATAGTGGAAGATGTGCATTTCATACCTGTGAACTGATCCCTGGCTTACGACGCTCATGGAGTATAAAATGACACGGATCGTGCATCTTTCAGACCTTCATATAAGCAGTGCCCATTTTCTCAGTGAAGTTGCAGAATCTGTGGTGCAGGGCGTCAATGAGATATCGCCTGATATCCTGGTGATCACAGGGGACCTGACCCAGAACGGCTCTTTTCCGGAGTACATGGAAGCAAAAGAGTGGATCGACCGGATCGATTGCAGAAATAAGGTAGTCGTTCCGGGAAACCACGACTCCAGGAATGTCGGTTACCTGCTGTTCGAAGATATTTTCAGAACACGGTCTCCATGCTGTTCTCTTGATGGGGTCACTGTCGTGGGGGTGGATTCATCCCAGCCAGACATTGATGACGGGCATATCGGCCGGGAGATGTATGGCTGGATCGCCAAGAGATTTAATTCTAATTCTGATTTCAACTCAACTGATCTCAGGATTTTCGCACTCCACCATCACCTGATCCCTGTACCAATGACAGGGCGGGAAGAAGAGATACCTGTGGATTCGGGGGATGTGCTTGAACTGCTCGACAGGTGCGGTGTGGATATTGTACTGTGCGGACACAGGCACGTACCCTGGGTCTGGAAACTTAATGACATGTTTGTTGTGAATGCAGGAACAGCATGCTCGAACAAGATCAAGGCAAGAACGACCCAGTGCTACAACCTCATCGAGATAGAAAAATCTGGAGATGCCAGGGGTACCAGGGATACCGGTAGATGCATTCGGATCTACCAGGTGCTTCCTACAGGGGAGCAAACATTGATTGTTGATTCAATCATGGATAAAAGTAAAACTGAAAATGAAGTGTGAATATCGCAAGAGCACTGATTGCATCTGCGAACCTGCTGCTGCCGGATGAAACCACATCTGCGCTTAACCTGGAATCAACCGCGGTTGTGGTCAGGATGCTAAGGGAAGTAAAACGCAAGACCACGATGATTGGCATATCAGTGGTACGGCAGGTGGCTGAATGGGTTGTGGTTATGAATAACAACCGGATAGTTGGAACCAAAACACCAGGGGATATCCTTGGTAGTGGTACACATGATTGACATAAGGTTTGAGTGAGTGATATGAAACTTGGTATAATAAACGGAAAAATAATAAAACCGGATGGTGTTATCGAAAAAGGATGTGTGGGGATCGAAGACGGCAGGATCATAGATATCCGGGATACTTTACCAGATACCTGCGACAATGTGATCGATGCGAATGGCGGGTATGTGATGCCCGGTATCATTGATATTAACGGTGATGATATGGAAACTGCCATCTCACCACGACCCTCATCACGATTTCCTGCAGACTTTGCGCTGCTGCAGCTCGACAGAAGCAATGCAGTATGCGGTATTACAACAAAATTACATGCGATCGCATATTTTGAGGATGAATTAAATGGACATCACGTAGGTCTTTCAAAAGAGATCGCAAAAACGATAGCATACTGCAGGTATTCTCTCCTGACGAATCATTTTTTGCATATCAGGTGCGAGATCAGCACTCATCTTGAAGATGTGCTTGAAGTGATTGAAAGTCCTCTCGTCAAACTTGTATCATTGATAGATCACACCCCGGGACAGGAACAAGAACATGTACAGGGGCAGGGGCAGTTTTCAGATCCGGAAGAATATCGGGAGTACCATAAGAGGATATACGGATTAAGCGATGCCGAAATCGATGGAATAATCAGGAAAAAATGGTGTTATGCAAACGAAAAGATGCAAAACATGCGGGAAGTTGCCAGAAAAGCACTGGCAAAATGGATATCGATCGCATCGCATGATGACGATAGTCCGCAGAAAGTGGAACTGGTGCACAGCATCGGCGCGCGCATCTCCGAGTTCCCTGTAACACTTGACGCAGCAAACAGGACCCGTAAACTTGGCATGACCATCTGTATGGGCGCCCCGAATGTTGTGCTCGGCAGGTCAACATCAGGCAATCTCAGTTCCATCCAGGCAGTGGCTGCCGGTCTGGTCGATGTCCTTTGCTCGGATTACAATCCCGCATCCATGCTATACTCCCCCTTTATTCTTTGGAAGCAGGGGATTCTGACCCTGCCTGATGCTGTGAAAATGGTCACGCTCAATCCTGCTAAAGCAGTGGGTATGGATTATGCGACCGGGTCGATCGAGATAGGAAAACGTGCAGACATACTGGTCGTGAACGAACAGATGGGCATTCCTGTGGTGGCACGTACGATCGTTAGCGGAGAGGTTGTCTATGCCGGAGGTTGTGCGGTATGACCAGGATAGGTGCGGCACTGGATCTTCGTTTTGGGAAAAATACCCCCCAGTTCCTGGATTTCCTGCATTCCAGCGGATTTGATCATATCGAGATCAAGAAGGACAACGATCATGTATATGGAGAAGTAAACCCTGCCGAACTGGAAAGGATCCTTTCCGAATACGACATCACTATTTCATACCACGCTCCGCACCGTGAGTTTAACATTGCGAGTGTGAATGAAAAGGTCAGGATGTCCTGTGTGTCCCAGATAATCGAGATGGGTGAATACCTCCAGGAGGTAGGTTCCGGGTGGGTGAACATACATGTGGGACACGTTCCAGGGGCATACCATGAAACAGTCATTGCAAAAGCAGAAGAGAACCGGACAAGATCGCTTGATGAGATCGCAGCGGCTTATGAGACGCTGGGTACCGGACTGTATGTGGAGAACGACAGTTTTGAGAAAAATATCATAAAATTTGGCCTGCAGCCTGGACAGTTAAGGGATATCCTGGACCGGTATCCAGTTTTTAGTGCGACCTTTGATATAGGTCACGCACACCATTCGGATATACCGCCTGTACGTTTTACCGAACTTTTAGGGAACCGGATCAATGCTGTGCATCTGCACGATAATAACGGTGTATTTGATGAACATCTGGCGCTCGGCAAGGGTTCTCTTGATCTTAGCAAAGGATTTGTCAAAGAACTCGATAACTGCATGTCGGATTGCAATGGACGCTGCAGTACGTATGTGTTCGAGATGAAGACATTACCCGATTTTATTTCAAGCAAGGAATATCTTGCATCATTATGAGGTACCATGACCCGACAAACCCGTGAACGGATCATCGAAGCGCTGTTGTTTGCGTCAGCGGTCACTGCGGTCGTAATTGTACTGCTGATCATGGTATTCCTATTCAAGGAAGGTGCGCCGTTCCTCCTGAAATACGGGATTCACACCTTCTGTCTCGGGATGGAATGGAATCCTATCGCAATGGACGGCGAACCCTCATACGGGATATTTCCGATGATCGTGGGGTCGGTTTACATTGCAGCCGGCTCGCTGGTCCTTGCTGTTCCACTCGGAATTAGCTGTGCTGTCTTTTTAGTTGAGATCGCACCTCCCTGGGCGCAGGTAATGATCAGGCGCGGGATCGAACTGCTTGTCGGCATCCCTTCGGTTGTGCTTGGATTCTTCGGACTTGTCCTGCTGGTGCCGTTGATCAGGGACAGCGCTGGAGGATTCGGTTTCAGCATCCTTGCCGGCTCTATAATACTCGCGATCATGTCACTTCCCCATATTATCAGCATATCGGCAGATGCGATCGCTGCAGTGCCTGAAACATACAAGCAGGCATCCCTGGCACTTGGTGCCACCCGGTGGCACACAATTCGGAATGTGATCCTGCCGGCTGCAAGGTCCGGGATAGTAGCAGCTGTTATACTTGGTATGGGAAACTCCATCGGCGAGACCATGGCAGTGCTGATGGTCACAGGAAATTCCCCAATTCTACCTTCACCGTTCTATGACGTGCTTGATCCGGTGCGGACCATGACCGCGAATATCGTAGTCGAGATGAACTACGCAGCACCGGGAGACCACCAACAGGCGCTCTTTGCAACAGGTATCGTGCTCTTTGTGATGGTTGCTATCTTAAACGCATTCTCACACCGTGCACTAAAGTCAAAGATGGGGGTAGGGCGATGAGCACAGCAGTACGCGGCAGGATTTTTTCAGCGGATACTACTGACAAAGCAGCTAGTTTGCTTTTATGGGTGTCAGCTGGGGTGACAGTACTGATTCTGCTGTCAATCATCGGCACAATTATTTATCGAGGGATCGGAGTGATAGATCTTTCATTCCTTCTGGACTCACCGCGAATGAGCGGGGCAGAAGGGGGGATTTTTCCTGCTATTATCGGAACGCTCTGCCTTGTTGGGGTTGCGATACTGACTGCTGCCCCGATTGGTATTGGAGCTGCGGTATACCTTACCGAGTATGCACCTGATAATGCTGTGACGCAAATTATCACATTCGGTGTGGAATGTCTTGCAGGAATACCGTCAATTGTATTAGGACTATTCGGATATGCATTCCTTGTGGTATATTTCGGGTTCGGTTTTTCAATCCTCTCTGGCGGGCTTGCGTTGATGTTCATGATACTGCCCTGGACGGTAAGGGCATCAGAAGAGGCGATAAAAACAGTACCAAGTGGTCTAAAGGATGGAAGTCTTGCGCTTGGGGCTACGAAATGGCAGACCATCCGGAATGTTGTGATACCGGGTGCCCTTCCGGGTATCACGACAGGGATCATACTCGGGACCGGAAAAGCGATCGGTGAGACTGCCGTGATAATGTATACAGCCGGATCCTCGTTGCTTTTACCGGAATCAATATTCGAGCCTGTGCGTGCGCTACCGTACCACCTGTATATACTTGCGTCTGAGGGCATATCCGACGACATGGCTTATGGCAGTGCAGCGGTACTGCTCGGGATGGTGCTTTTGATAAATTTGGGTGCTGTTGCGATCCAGCGTTATTACCAGACCAGGTCCGGGTTACGGCATTGATATGAATTATAAAATTTTTGATGATAAAATAAATGGGATAAGGAGAAAATATTGATGGGAATAGAAAACATTGGGATCGAAAGCCGCAACCTGGACCTCTGGTACGGCAGTACACAGGCATTGAAAGATGTTTCGATCTCGATAGAAAAGAATAAGGTCACTGCCCTGATCGGTCCGTCCGGATGTGGTAAATCCACATTCATCCGGTGTATTAACCGGATGAATGACCTTATAAAGGGGTGCCGTATCACCGGTAAGGTGCTGTTTGAAGGCAAAGATGTCTACGAAAAGGATGTGGATGTTGTTGTACTGAGGAAGAAAATAGGGATGGTCTTCCAAAAGCCAAACCCGTTCCCGATGTCCATCTATGACAACATCGCATACGGACCGCGCATCCACGGGATGAAGGCAAAACGCGAACTGGATGAGGTGGTCGAGGATAGTCTTAAGGCTGCTGCGCTGTGGGACGAGGTAGGTGACATACTGAACAAACCTGCACTTGACCTGAGCGGGGGACAGCAGCAGCGGCTCAGTATCGCACGAACACTTGCAGTGAAACCGGAAGTAATACTGTTCGATGAACCATGTAGTGCACTTGACCCAATATCAACAGCCAGGATAGAGGACCTGATCAATGAGCTGAAACACGATTATACAATCATCATAGTGACACATAATATGCAGCAGGCTGCCAGGGTATCTGATTATACGGCGTATTTCCTGCTCGGTGAAATGATCGAGTTCGGGAAGACAAAACAGATATTTGAACGTCCTGTCGAAAAGAGTACAGAGAATTACATTACAGGACGGTTCGGATAATCAAGTGCACAACGATTTTGAGATGAAAAGTGAATCAAGTTGTACTGTATATCTATCAAAAAAATTAGATCAGGATACCAGAAAGGAGATCAGTAGATAAAACAGGAGGGATATAATGGTTCGAGAAAAATACCATGAAGAACTTGCAAAAGTACAGCAGATGGTCTTAATACTCGGTGAACTGGTAGGCACATCTATCAAAAATTCGGTCGAGGCACTGTGTGATCACAATATCGAACAGGCAGAGGTTGTAATAAAAGGCGATGCTGAAATAGATGATCATTCTGCTAAGATCGAGATTCAATGCATGCGGCTTCTTGCACTACAGCAGCCAATGGCCCGGGACTTGCGGATGATAGGGGCTGTTATTAAGATCAATCTTGACCTTGAGCGGATGAGCGACCTTGCTGTGGATATTGCAAAGATCGTCGTTGTGATAGGGGATGAAAAACATATCAAACCCCTGATCGATATTCCCAGGATGGCTCGCACAGCATGTAATATGCTGGATAATGTAATGCAGGCCTTTTCTGAGTCGAACACTGACCTGGCATACGAGACTGCAAAATTGGATGATGAGATCGATGCATTGTTTGACCAGGTCAGGCGGGAATTAATTACACTGATGGTAGAGGATCCGAGAAAGCTTGCCAGTGCATCGCACCTGACGTTTGTGGCGCGCTACCTTGAGCGTATTGGGGATCATGCCACTAATATTTGCGAGAGCGTGGTGTATATGATAACAGGTGACAGGGTGAAGCTGAATTGATTATCTTTTCACCCCCATTTTAGTTTGAGTATATTCAAATGAAAAGTTAGATTTATATATGAATATAATCAAACATATTTGTGTGAAAATATATGGACGAAATATTGGAAACACTGGTAAAATTAAACCCGTGGTGGAATCATAAAAAATTTGAAACCGGAATTCACAGAAACAGATATGTTTCGAAAATCAAAAAGTATGTAACAACCGGCGAAATCGTGGTTATAAGCGGGGTAAGGCGGGCAGGAAAAACTACATTGATATACCAGTTAATCCATAACCTGATCTACAATCAAAATACTGATCCTGAAAAAATACTTTTTGTGAACTGTGACGAGCCAATCCTGAGTTTGACTGGGAATCTTCTTAAGAATGTTATGGATACCTATAAACAGGATGTATGCTGCGAAGACCATGTATACCTGATATTTGATGAAATACAGAATGTTGCCGGATGGGAAAAATGGATCAAGTCCCTATATGACACAAAGGAATATAATATAATCATATCTGGCTCGTCATCGCATCTTCTGGACAGCAGTCTGTCACATCTGATAAGTGGGCGGTATCTTAAGATAGATGTGTATCCTCTTGATTTTTCGGAATATATGCAGTTCAATGGTTTCCAGGTCAAAAAAGACAGGATCGCAATAGCCGCAAACAAGGACAAGATAATAAATATGCTAAAATATTACCTGCAGGATGGCGGATTTCCAAGAGTCACACTTGAAAAAGACAGGGAACTCAAGAAAGAGTACCTTAAATCATATTATGACAGCATTGTATACAGAGATATAATACTCCTCAACAAAATAAGAAATGTCATAATTCTCAGGGAATTTATATATTACCTGTGCTCAAATTTTACAAGTCTTTATTCATACAAAAAACTGACAGAACTGCTCAGGATTGATTATGCAACATTAAAAGAATATTTCCATTTTACTGAGCAGGCAAAAATATTGTTTGAGACACAATATTTCAGCTATTCTTTGAAAGCACAGAGCAGGAATAACAAAAAAATCTACTGTATAGACAATGGTCTGCGTAATGCTGTATCTTTCAGGTTTTCAAGAGATGTAGGGCAACTGGCTGAAAATCTAGTTTTTGTTGAACTCTTGCGAAAGGAAAAGGAACCGTATTACTGGAAGGGGAAAGGCGAAGTTGACTTTGTTATAAAAAACGAGGACGGTTCACTGGGTGCGATAAATGTGTCATATACAAATGATATAAATGAAAAAGAAGTTTCGGGGCTTAATGAATTCAGGGAACAATTCGCAGACAGGGTGGTGGAATTGATGGTCCTTACAAAAGATGTTGAGCAGGATGAAGATGGCATAAGGTTTGTACCACTTTGGAAATGGATGCTTGGGACCGAGTAAATCTATGATTTATTTTTTGCCGTGATTAAATTATTCTGCTCTTAGCTTGGTCATTGGTGTACTCAAATTTCCGCGTGCGCGCACCAAAAATGTTTGGATATTCACTAATTCATGTGGGTAAATGGAAATTCAATTGTCCCAATCGAAGATAGATCATAGTAATTAAATTCTGAACATTTCGATAACCACGAGCACTTCTTTTGGAATTGTAGGAAGAATATCTACTATACCTGGGTACGGCTAAGAGTTGGTCAGAAACATTAACTCATATTGGAAATAATTGTCGATTGTCTGATGAAGTCTATGCCGTATGCGATGGGGATGGTAAATTACAATTAAATCTGGAGACATATGGATATAGAATTTAACAATGTACAAATCATTTTGTTAAAACTTCGATGTATTATTTGTGAAAGGATTAATATCCAAAAGATGATCGAATGAGAATCAAAAAGGCTATCAGTAGAACCATTTATACATTGAAAAATTCAGTGAAAAAGCACAGAAAAAATTCTGATTTTGCAAGACTCAAATGGAGAATAGATAAAACTCAAGA
>Ga0255432_1154_pt1 | contig 10803 bp, 11 predicted proteins | sample ANMaggSeSYBR02I6_FD_182656 | JGI IMG/M metagenome (GOLD analysis project Ga0255432, IMG submission 182656) | Sediment cell enrichment communities from methane seep in Santa Monica Basin, California, United Staets - ANME aggregate JGI... | ecosystem: Environmental > Aquatic > Marine > Cold seeps >...
TCTCAGAGAGGATCGGCTCATGCCCGTGCAACACGATGTTGACCTCCTTCTCATTTAGCACCCCGAGATTCACCCTCGATGTTACAGGTTTTGGTGTTCCAAAAAGGACATCAGAAAGCTCTGTCGCAATCATGGAGCCTCCCCAGCCATCTGATAAGGATGTCCTGAGTCCATGAAGGATGAGGTTCGCATAGTCGTTATCAACCCCTATGTGGGTTCGATGCATCATCTCAACGATCTCTCTATCGACTCCCCTTGGAATGATTCCCAGGTCTTTCCAGAGCTTCTGTCTCACCTCTGGTGCACGCTCAACGAACTGCAACCTGCCCTTTACCATCCCGAACTCGTCAAGAACTGCGAGTGCAAGCTCTTTTGCAATCACATGTTTATCTTTACCCGTAGTCTCGATCCCAAACTCTGCTGCAAGAGCCTTTAATTTCACCTCATCCTTGATCTCATATCCCGATGCTTTATTCTCTGCTGTTAGGAGCAAGGTGTGAGCTATATCCCTGCCGTGATCCGAGTGTGCCGCAGCACCTGCTGCGATCGCCCTTGAAAGGTTTCTTGCAACGAGCGTATCATAGCCAGCTCCACAAACTCCTTTCTTGGCTTTCGCTGCATGAGGACCTACCCTGAGATATAGCGGTAACGAAGGGTGGGTAAGCCTGCAGGGACCCATAGTGCAGTTCTTACAGCAGATTCCAAGCTCGCCGAAGTTGCATTTGTCTCCCTGCTTTTCAAAACGGTCCCAGACAAGTTCAACTTCGTCCCTCTTTGCTTTATCTATGAGGGGTTTTGCAGATTCATCAATAGTATTTTCTGATGCCATATTATTTCACATCCTTGCAGCATATATTTTAATATTGTGTTTTTTATCAGATGCTTCCATTAAGTACCAAGGCCTGTAAATAATACTCGTATTTGTTTAGCTGCCTAACTTTAATTAGTGTTCATTCCTCTTAAATCTTGTTTTTTTTTTCATCACCCCATACTGTTTTGTTCATTCTAACCGAAAGCTTTATATATATTAATATATATCATAATATTAATGAAACGTATTGAAATAAATACCGGCAAACTTCTCCTAAAAGACGGAGTAATAGGTTTCTTTCAGAAAACTGTCACTAAATTTGGCACAGGAGCAAAGATTGATTGTCCCAAAGAATATCTTAACAAAACAGTTTATGTGGTGGTGTGTGAAGACTGAATTCTACTGATTACATCAAAGAACTCGAAGAAAGCATCATAAAAATAACCGCTGAAAGAGACAGGGCTTTCGAAAAGATTCATGAACTTAAGCAAGAAAACGATAAACTCAAAAATCAGTTACATTTTTACGAAAATCCACATACTCCGCCCTCAGTCACAACATTGAAAAAGACCGATGAGAAATCAACCGTCAATCCCACTCCCAAAAAACGTGGTGCACCAAAAGGTCATCGGGGTGCAACACGTCCAACGCCAGTACCTGATGATACAAAGGAAGTAATCGCCGATCATTGTGAAAAGTGTGGCAGTCCAGATCTTGAAGTTTTAGATAGCGTGGAGAAAACTGTAATCGAAGAAATGCTTCCACCGAAAGAGATTAAGGTTACTCAGTATAACAGAAGGAAAGTTAAATGCTTACAGTGTGGTCATATATTCACTTCTAAAGATCCAGACTGCCCGCAGAAAGGAAATTTTGGAATCTACTTATTGGTTTATATCACAATGTTGAAATTTCATCTGCGTGGTGTGTTGAGAAAGATACAGGACTTTCTATTATATGAAAATAATTTTAAAATCAGTGTCAAGGGAATCAATGATGTACTACTAAGAGTTGGAGATGCTTGCAAGATTGAGTATGATCTGAAAATCGAGAAGATACGAAATGCTAAGTGGAGATACATAGACGAAACAGGTTTTAAGATAAACGGTGAAAAATGGTGGCTTTGGATCTTCAGGACGAATGATGATGAAACATTGGTCGTCATACGAAAATCAAGGGGCAGAAAGGTCCTTGATGAAATACTTGGAAAGGATCATCCAGGTCCACATATTGTTGATGGATGGAGTGCATACTGTAAAACAGCTATTCTCCAACGATGCTGGTCCCACCTCCTCCGCGAGGTTAAGGCACATAAAACGACATCAGAATATGGAAAACAGTTATCGAAAGAGATACATGCTTGTTTCAAGGAATTGAGAATGTTTCTCGATGAGGACCATCCTATAGAGGAGAGGGTATCTCAAAAAGCGATATTTGAGAAGAAACTGGAAGATATAGTCGATAAATTTGATGGTTTCAATGAGTTGAAAAAGCCTTTGACTTACATCAAAAATGGTCTTGGGTGCTGGTATACATGTATGCTATATCCCGGAATGGAACCAACAAATAACCTCGGTGAGCAAGCAATACGGGAACACGTCATTTTGCGAAAGATTATTGGATGCTTCCGTTCAGAGAATGGGGCAGAAAATTATCAGTATATTGCATCTTTATTGGCTGATTGGAGGTTACAGGGCAAGAATGGGTTTGAAGAACTGGAGCAACTACTCAGGCAAGAATTGTGTATGAGCTAAACAAATACCCAAAAATATATCGGATATATGATGAGTATATTTAACATAGAATCGAATCTGGGTTAATTATACATGACACACATTAGAGAGGTGCTGCTGGACTCCAATGAATGGTGGAAGTGAAGGTGATCGAGGTGGTAAAGGGGTATAAGTTTTTGATGAAAGACCGGAACGATATTTAAGCTACATGCCTCCACCTTATATCCCTGGCTGGAATTTCAGATATGAGCGTGAATGTTAGGCGAAATTGATAAATTCCCCCTATTGTGTATACAAAACTGGGACGGCAAAAACGGAAATGGAGGCTAAAAGATTTATGACAAAAAAAAAGAAAAAGAAATCTAATGATCATTGGCCATTAGCTAAGACAAAATACAGACTAAATTCTCGTCAAATAGCAATGGCTAAAGAACTTGGAATGAACCCCAAGAAGTTTGGGAGTCTAGTCCCCAGTAAATCAGAACCGTGGAAGGAGTCATTGGGGTGCTTCATCGAAAAATGTCACTACAGAAGATTCAAAAAACAAGAGCCATCTAAAGATTAAGGCATCGCGATTATGCTTCTTGAATCCTTCGTTCACTAACTCAAACGACCTTCAGTCGCTTGCACGCCTCCGCAAATACGCATACCTGCTAACCGTTATATGAATTAAGTCTCCAATCCCCCTGCCGCCCCTCCTGCTCGACCCTATAGCCTGCATCTGGTTGCTCTATATGCGGGCAGCGGTCTCTGGGGTTGGTTAATGCTGCCGATAGCGGCCATGGCTGTTGAAATATATAATTTGTGTAATGTGGTACAGATGAATAACTTCAGGAAGCAAGGCATTGATAAGAAAATTTCCACAACGTCCTTTAGTTAAATCTGATGTGAAAAGACCTGAGATCCTTCGGGATTTTGTGCACTTGTTGAGGATGAGTTTAATGACATCCCCGAGGCGGATATTAGCAGGTGGCTGTCTAATTTTATTGGCACAGATGCTAGATTGACGCCATAGTTGGTATTGTTCAGAAAAATAAATGGCCTTTATAGTGGTAGTATTTAGTGAGATCTGGGACATAGCAAGGTAATGTGAATCCAACGAGGTCTAAGACCGTAGCATGGTATCAAACGGAAACTATGGGAACTCGGGAGGGAAATTATGCTCTCCTTACAAGGGTAGGAGTATGCGATATCAAGACAATGAACGGTGAGTTACGGTCTAATATAATAAAAAATCACCAGTTCGTTGCCCTAAATTTAATGTTCAGCAGAACATATATTCCCCCCATCATGGAACATAAAAACGGATCCGATTCATTCTACACCCATCTTCCAAACGGCTGCCAGCTCTGCTACGAGGGCGCCAAAATGGTACTCTTCGTGACCGGATTATGCCGCAAGAGCTGTTTCTACTGCCCGGTCTCTGAAAAACGGATGTGCAAGGATGTAACATTCGCTAACGAGCGCCCGGTATCGTCAGATAATGACATCCTTACAGAGGCCCGCAGCATGAATGCCCTGGGCACCGGGATAACCGGGGGTGAACCCCTGCTTGTGCCGGACAGGGTACTTGGTTATATCAGGCTCCTGAAAACCAGCTTTGGCAGGGAGCATCACATCCACCTTTATACTGCCCTGTCCCCTGAAAGAGTGATTCTAAAAGAGCTTAAAGCGGCAGGACTCGATGAGATACGATTCCATCCGCAACCCAAAATATGGGACCATCTGCCCGGGTCCGGGTTCGCCAGGTCGCTTGGAATTGCAAAAGAACTGGGTATGGATGCAGGTTTTGAGATACCTTCCCTGCCAGGTTCAGAGCAGGTTGCAGATTTTGCAAGGGATTTTGATGTATTCATAAACCTGAACGAACTGGAGTTCTCAGAGACCAATGCAGAAGCACTAAAAGCCATGGGTTATTCTGCTATGGATGATGAAAGCTGTCGCGCGGCCGGGAGCAGGGATGTGGCATATAGTATTATCCAGCAGGACCAGGGGTCAAAGGCACATTTTTGCTCATCCCGCTTTAAGGACGCAGTCCAGTTACGCAAGAGGCTGCTGCGAACAGCCCGGATATCAGGTCGTGAATTTGATGAAGTGACCCCGGATGGCACGTTATTCTATGGAGTGATGGAAGGAAAAGGGGAAGGAAAAGGAGAAGAAGATGTGGACGGGATCACCAGGATGCTGAACGGACTGGACGTGCCCGGGCAGCTTTTTGAACCGCTGGACGGCAGGATAGAACTGGCCTGGTGGGTACTGGAGGAGATTGCACCGGAAATTGGAGATCGGTTCCGGTCATGGTATGAAGAATGCTATCCCACATATAGCAGGTTGGTTGTTGAACGGATTCCCATAGATACGGCTGCAGATTTCACCATTTGACGCCAACTTTTATTTACCTTAAAGTGAACATATTGAATCCCGATTTTACTGATCAATATTGACGGTGGTAATACTGAACCAGACTAACAACCAAGTCAAAGAACGGCTAATTAAATATTTACGTAAGGATGAGACCAATCTGCGTAAGACGGTTCTGCAGATGTTCCTGGTCGGAGAAATATATACTACGAACGACATCTATAACAACCTCATGCAGCAGGGCTTTGACTTGAACTATCGCGGCGTCTCTGCAATGGTGGGCTTGATGAATACCCGTCTTGGTATCCTTCGTGTTGATGTGACCAGGGAGCACAACCATTATTCTCTAAAAGATGATTTCAAAGAAATCGTGCAGACTGTGCTGGATAATTTTTAATAAATACTAAACCGGTGTGTTAATATGCTTCGTGTAGGAGTTGTAGGGTGTGGTGCGATCGGGTCCTTTATTTGTCATGCACTGGATACTGAGATCGAAGGTGCCCGGCTTGTTGCCGTACACGAACACCATACAAAACTAATGGAAACTCTATGCGCCAGCCTGTCCTGTAAACCAGGGATGGTAAAGATCCGCAAAATGGTAGAAATGGTAGACCTTGTTGTAGAAGCTGCAGCACCCGAAGCCGTCCCGTCAGCAGCAGTTACTGCTCTTGAAAATGGGTGTGATGTAATGATAATGAGTGTAGGCGCCCTGGTCGATTCCGACCTGATGGACAGTCTGTCGTCCCTGGCACTGGAAAATAACTGCAGGATATACCTGCCTTCAGGAGCAGTGGTAGGTATTGACGGGATTAAATCCGCATCCATAGCTGGAATAGAATCTGTTACTCTCACCACGACCAAACCGCCCAGGGCTCTTGCCGGAGCACCGTACGTTGTCGAACACAATATTGACCTGGAGGGTTTCAGGGAACCCACGGTAATTTTCGAGGGTGCTGCCCATGAAGCTGTGAAAGCCTTCCCCGCAAATGTCAATGTGGCTGCTGCCATCAGCCTGGCAGGTATCGGTGTGGAAAAAACAAGGGTACGCATAATAGTTGACCCGGCCAGTGACAGGAACAGGCATGAGATGGAGGTAGTAGGGGACTTTGGCAGGTTTACTACACAGGTCGAGAATGTACCTTCCCCGGAAAACCCGAAAACAAGCTATCTGGCCGCCCTGTCTGCCGTGGCCACACTTAAGAAGATTGCAAGTCCGCTGCAAATCGGAACTTAAAAAAACCAGGAAAGAGTAGTTACTTCTAAAATATGTAACGGAGCAGATAATCATTATTTCCATCAGGCACCTGTCAAAGACTTTCGGAAACCATACTGTGCTTCGTGATATCAACCTGGATATCAAGACAGGGGATTTTTTAACCATATTCGGTCCCAACGGTGCCGGCAAGACCACTCTGGTCAAGATCATGTCCACCCTGGTCAGCCCCACTTCAGGAACTGTGCTTGTACATGACCTCGATGTTAAGAGATCACCACTGGAAGTAAGGCGGCTTATCGGTGTGATCTCGCACGAGACCTACCTGTACCAGGACCTGACCGCAAAAGAGAACTTGCTGTTCTTTGGCAGGATGTACGGTATGCACAGGGACAAGCTGGAGGCAAGGATACATGAGCTTGTGGAAGAAGTAGGGTTGCAGTACAGGCTGGATGACAGGGTGGGTACATTCAGCAGGGGTATGAAACAGCGCCTGAGCATTGCCCGGGCCATCCTGCATGACCCGAAGATACTGTTCCTGGATGAACCCTACACAGGGCTTGACCAGCATGCAGCAGCTACATTTGATTCTATCCTGGAGGAACTTGATGTATCAGACAAGACCCAGGTCATGGTATCCCACGATCTGGAGCGGGGACTGGCACTTGCCGATAAGGTTGTTATCCTGCATGGCGGGAATATCGTGTACGAGGCTACCAAGGATAAGATGGAGGGCGTGGAGCAGTTCCGCCATACCTATGAACATTATGTCAGGGAGGTGTAACAATTGAAGGATTTCCTTTACCTGGCCTGGAAAGACCTGTTAATGGAGTTTCGGACCAAGCAGATGTTGAACAGCATGGTCATATTCTCGCTGCTTGTGATCGTCATATTCAACTATTCTTTCAGCAACATCCTGTTCAATGTCGAAGTAGCAGATATAGCGCCCGGTATATTGTGGATAGCTTTTACCTTTGCCGGAATGCTGGGTCTGTCCCGTTCATTTGCAAGCGAGATGGAAGAGGGGTGCCTTGACGGACTGAAATTATGCCCGGTTGACCCTTCCACCATTTATCTGGGTAAGGTCGTGTCTAACCTGGTCATAATGTTCATGATCGAAGCCATCATTGTACCCCTGTTCATTGTCCTGTTCAATTTTAGTGATGTAAAAGGGCTGGCCGGTCTTATTGTCATAATCCTGCTTGGTACGATCGGGTTCATACTGGTAGGGACACTGTTCTCGGCCCTGACAGTCAATATGAGGACAAGAGAGATCTTGCTCCCTGTGATACTGTTTCCCATCATTATACCGCTGATCATGTCTTCCGTCATGGCGACCCAGAAAGTGCTGTCAACCGGCGACCTGTTTTCTGCAATTGACGAGATCAGGCTGTTGGTCGTTTACGATCTGGTATTTTTTATTGCAGCGCAGCTTGTATTCGAATATGTAATAGAGGATTAACAGGCTATGACCTGACAGGAGTGGAATCAGGGACTGCCATGAAATAAGTTGGTAAATTTAACCGAAGATTTGTGTAGATACACAGCACATACGCCAATATAAATTATAGTTTGGTATAACAATCAATAAAATATTAACCGCTGGTGAACGCGGATTGAAGTTTGTCGCTCACGGTTTCACCGCAAAGTTCGCAGTGTTCACAAAGACATTGTTACCTTAACTTTGTGTGCTTTGCGGTGCAGTATTTCACAAATTGTATATTTTAACAGCCATGCCCATCACCGACAGCAATCACCAACATCCGAGGCCACCGCCCGCATACACCACTTCCCGACCCACGCTCAGCGCATGAGCACCTGCACCCGGTCCGCAGCGCCAGGGATGGGCGGGCAGTGGGAGAGTGATGGGAAAATGGGGGACAGGACTACAAAAAGCTTTTATCTACTTGATTCCAAGAGTATATCATGAGTTCAGAAATTGAAAATAAATTTCTCGCTGAATTAAACCATGCTGCCAGGCCGCTATTGAAGCTTGGTCTATATGATTCTCCAGGCGAATTCATAAAGGATGTGACATCAGATTTCATAAAGCATAAGATACAATTGTATGAAAAACAGCTTAAAACATTTGAGAAAAAATATAGCATGTCATTTGATGCGCTTTCAAGGAATTTAGAAACAGGAGCCTCCATTCCGGAAGAAGATGACTGGATGGAATGGGAATCTGCTGAGAACATGCTGAAAGTCTGGAAAAAGGCTGCCAGAGAGACTGGTATAAGTGCATAGGACAGTTAAAGTATTGAAGGAATCAAGTATTGTAGACTCCATTATATCGATGGATTCCGATGCTAAGGGGATTTTTATAGATTAAAGATACAGGCATGCCTTATAAACGGCTGGAAACTCCATGTCTGGGAGCATGCCACACCTAAATTCCAGAGATATGCTTATCATGTATCTAAGGGGACTCAACTTATTATCAGGTGGGATAATGCACCGCACCACCGACAGGTAAATACATTTCCTCACCATAAACATGTAAAGGAAGACATTCTTTAATCGAAGGAAATGTCCATTGAGGATATTCTCGAAGAACTGGAAAAGATGATACATAGGGAAAAATCATAGGTTTCAAAAAAGTTCAGACAATTAGTATAAACAAATTTGCTCAATCACTGCGATAATCAGGAGGCAAGTAGTTTCCTGCAATAATGCGCTTTCGTCTCTTTACTATACCCAATCCATCTCCTCCCGACATAATTCCTGAGCATTCTCTGCATAATCCGGCCTTTTGAAAAAATCACCCTGGAGTCCCAGGAACAATGGACGCTGATACACGCAGATTGACAGCGGCTGTGCAGTATTTCATTAATTTAATATTTCAACATCCATATCCCCTGGCAGCAATCACTAACACCCAAGGCCACCACCCGCACACACCACTTCCCGACCCACGCTCTGCGCATGTGCAGAAAGGAAGCAGCTTGGAATTATTCTAATTTCATAATTAACCACAGATAAACACAGATAAACACAGATGAACACATATAACGGCAAGTATGGATTTTAATTTTGATTATATGGTGTATATTCAAGTATAATCTGATTTTGGCTACAATATCTGCGTTCATCTGCGGTTCGAAACTCGCACGAATCTACACGGCTGGCTGCCACACTGCCGCCCTGGCGGGCTGCGGTGGCAGGGTGATTGAAGGAACCAATAAGAGCTGGAATCAATTCGATATTAACCGCAGAGTACGCGGAGGTACGCAGAGAAAAATAAAAGTGCTCTGCGAACCTCTGCAGTTATACCATCACATAAATTATATATTTTAACAGCCATACCCACTACCGGCAGCAATCACTAACACCCAAGGCCACCGCCCGCACACACCACTTCCCGACCCACGCTCTGCGCACGAGCATCCACACCCGGTACGCAGCGCCAGAGATGGGTGGGCGGTTTAGTGGAGGAAGGGCAGCGCAGGTGAAGGAAGAATGGCGGGTGGCGGGAGAGTGATGGGGGGAATGGGGGCTGGGCAGCAATCTAATATGAACCACAGATGGATGCAAATACACGCAAATTGAAGGTCGCAGCTCACTGTTTCACCGCAAATGGCGCAAATATATTGTTACCTTAACTTTGCGTTCTTAGCGTTCTTTGTGGCGTACCATATCATTAAGTATATATTTCAAGAGTAATTATTCATAACCCACATTCACCCCTTTAAAGTGATAGCAAATACCCATACTTAATTAAGCAACAAGTATTTCTACAGTCCGAATACCATGCTAACATACGCCCCATTTCTAACCTTAATAACCTCAAACAACCTTTCCATATCAACAAGATTACCCAGTTCATCCCCTATTGCACTTAGCATGACTAACATAAACCCTGAGTTCGTTGTTATATTAAACGACTCCCGCCGCCCGCCTTTCTCCACTCACCTGCGCTGCCCTTCCTGCCCTCAACCGATCGCCCATTCCTGGCGCTGCGGACCGGGTGTGGGTGCTCATGCGCAGAGCGTGGGTCGGGAAGTGGTGTGTACAGGCGGTGGCTTCGGGTGTTGGTGGGTGCTGCCGGTGGATGGTATGGCTGTTAAAATATATAATTTATATAATACTGCACCATAAAGCACGCAAAGATTGCAAAGTTAAGGTAACATTGTCTTTGTGAACTTTGCGCTCTTTGCAGTGAAACACTTGACGGCAGCCGTCAATCAGCGTGTATCTGCGGTTCATATCGAATTGCCGTCCGCCCCCATTCCTTCTTACGCTCCCCCTCCTACACTCGACCGACCGCCTATCTCCGACGCTGCGGACCGAGTGGGGGTGCTCATGCGCAGAACGTGGGTCGGGAATTGGTGTGTGTGGACGGTGGCCTCGGATGTTGGTGATTGCTGCCGGTGGCGCGTATGGCTGTTAAAATATAATGCCAATATAATTTTAAGCCATATAGGAAACCGGGTGCACAGAGCGTTTTTACATTTCTCTGTGATCTCGGTGCCCTCTGTGGCTTGTATTAAAATACTTTCCCGCCCCCCCATTCTCCACTCACCTGCGCTGCCCTTCCTACACTCGACCGACCGCCCATCCCTGGCGCTGCGGGCCGGGTGCGGGTGCTCATGCGCTGAGCGTGGGTCGGGAAGTGGTGTGTGCGGACGGTGGCTTCGGGTGTTGGTGATTGCTGCCGGCGAGGGGATGGCTGTTGAAATATACTATTT
>Ga0255432_1155_pt1 | contig 10721 bp, 9 predicted proteins | sample ANMaggSeSYBR02I6_FD_182656 | JGI IMG/M metagenome (GOLD analysis project Ga0255432, IMG submission 182656) | Sediment cell enrichment communities from methane seep in Santa Monica Basin, California, United Staets - ANME aggregate JGI... | ecosystem: Environmental > Aquatic > Marine > Cold seeps >...
GATGGCTAAACAAGGTTCTGGGTCGGACAACGCATTGAACTGTGTATCACGTCTGATTGATCTCATTATATCTTCATATTCCAAGATCATCAAAAAGCTCTTGAGGTGTGGGAAATGCCTTCCCCTTAGGGCTCGGAAAAAAATAACTTGGTAAAATTTGCGCCCGAATTTGCCGTAGATTTAATCGATCTGATTGAGCAAAATCGCAGGAATAGCGAGCTATTTCGAGGACTTTTGCGATTGAAGATCGGTTAAAGATATGGTGAGGTCGGGATGCAAAAATGCCAAGTTATTTTTTTCCGAGCCCTTACCTTGTCTGGAATTCTCAATAGCTTTCATGGTTTTTTCTCTGCCCCTCTGTGCCTACCTGAATAGTTACAAATCCTGATCATCCTGTATATCCTGTCAAAAAAAGAAATTTCTTTGCTCTTCGATCTATGGTGATTTTCACAACCAATCCGGTGAAAATCACTGGTTTTATTGTTGCAGCCAGGAAAATATAAATCACGCCTTTTAAAAAATATTCCGTATAACAGTTTGTAAATGAACTGTCCCGCAGCAAGCTTCAGGGCATTAAACCCAACAGTTTACGAAAATCTGTGTAATCTGCGTAATCTGCGGATTAAAAATCATACAGCCTGCTGTTAACAAAACTACTTGATGTAAAATAATATGGCACAATAGTTGCTTTCTTACAAAGCTGAAATGAAAATGGACAATAGCTCAAAAGATCGGCTAAAAAAGGAGGTAAGTCATCAAAATTGCAAGAAGAATTCAGGCAGGCAGAGTCAAAACATCTAACAAGTTTTTTAAAAATAATAACTTAAAAAAGGAGGTTTAAAATGATTAGAAAACTAAGACCAAACAATGAAAAAGGTTTTACACTCATCGAGCTGATGATCGTTATCGCAATCATCGGCATCCTGGCGGCCATTGCCATTCCGAACTTTCTCTCGTACAGACAAAGGGGATATAATGCGCAAGCACTATCCAATGCGAAAAACTTCTATACAGCCTGCGCAGCAAGCTCTACCAGCCTAAATAATTTTGACTACGATACCGTTGCTAACCTTGATGGATACGATGGTGATGCTCCCGATAGCGGCGATTTTAAATACGTTGCTTCAACAGGTGCTATTACCTGCTCTGCGGTTTTCTCTCATGACTCAGGTACTAAAACATATACTTTAGATAACGCAGGTGGTATTACCGAAACCGATATATAATAATCCTATTGAGTTCTGCTGAACAAGAAAAGGGATCTTTTGAGATCCCTTTTCTTGTTGGATAAAAAGGAATAAAAATACCAACAAAATGGGTGAGAAATGATCGGCAAAAATAGTGACTTTGATCTGGATTTTGGGAGCCGTTTTCCTGATTATAAAAGATATATTTTTGTCTTTATCGCACTCTTTATATTTTTACTCATTATCTATGGAAACAGTTTCCACGGTGAGTGGCACTTTGACGATAAAGAGAATATTGTAAATAACATCAATATTCATCTAAAGAGCCTATCGTATCCTGATATCAAAAACACCTTCTATTTCAATGGTAATATACAAAGACCTTTCTCTTACCTTAGTTTTGCCTTGAACTATTATTTTGGGGGTCTCAATGTATTTGGTTACCACCTGGTCAACCTCACGATACATTATATTTCCGCTGCATTTCTATTTTTATTTATTTACAAAACATTGAAGCTTCCGATTCTAAGGGAACGTTATGGTGAGTATGCTTATTCCATCGCCCTTATGACCACATTTTTATGGGCCGCGAACCCCGTGCAGGTGCTTGCTGTGAGTTATATCGTTCAGAGAATGGCAAGCATGGCCGGAATGTTTTACATAATGTCTATGTACTTCTATCTGAAGTGCAGGATTTCCGATAGCTTATGGGGAAGTTGGTCGTTCTTTATATTATGCGTTGTTTCTACAGCGTTAGCCTTTGGAACCAAGGAGAATGCCGCTATGCTTCCCGTTATTCTCATTCTCTTTGACCTGTTTCTTATACAAGGTGTAAGCTTAGAGGCAATCACGAGAAACGCAAAAGTTGTGATTATTCCCTTCTTGATTCTGCTTGGCCTCAGTGTGTTTTATGTGGATCTTTCATCTTTTCTTGGTGGTTATAACATCAGACCATTTACACTTGTTGAGAGACTTTTGACTGAACCCAGGGTAATTATATTATATATCTCTTTCTTGCTTTATCCAGTGGATTTTCGCTTGATGTTACTGCACGATATTGAGATATCACACACACTGTTTACTCCCTGGACCACTCTGCCAGCCATATTGTTTATACTGCTGATCGTTGGTTATGCTCTGTACATTTGTAGTAAAAGACCGCTCATTTCTTTTTGCATACTTTTCTTTTTCCTGAATCATCTGATCGAGGGTTCGGTCATACCTCTTGAGCTTGCCTATGAACACAGAAACTACATTCCATCAATGCTCTTTTTTGTGCCTGTGGCTGTCTTGATGCTGAATCTGCTCGATTTTCTTTCTTATAAAAAGTCTATTCAACTTGCAGTTGCTCTTGGAGCTGCATTTTTGCTGATTACTCAGGGACAGGCTGTTTTTATGCGTAATGAAACCCTGAGATCTAATCTCGCTTTGTGGGAGGATAACGTAAAAAAAGCGCCGAATTTGAGCAGAGCCCACAACAACCTTGGAGGAGAATATTTTAAAAGGGGATTTAGATCAAAGGCATTTCAAGAAATTAGTAGGGCACTGGAACTTAACAATTATCCGAGACTTCAACAAAGGGCGGCTATAGAATACAATATGGGCATGTTATACTTGTCAGAGGAGGAGGATGATAAAGCCACTTTTCATTACAATAAGGCCATTTCTATATGTCGTCCCGGGTATGTGGTACCCTTGTATGGCATGGCAATGATAGAATTGAGGAAGGGTAATGATAAAGTTGCGCTTGACTACCTTACCAAAATACTTAGAGAAAATCCCTATCATGTTGAATCGCTCGAACTCCTAAGTTTTATTCTGTTAAAACATGGCAGGCCGGAGTCGGCATTGAGAGAATCGCAAAAAGCGCTTGATCTGAATTCTGAAAGAACATTTCCGCTTGTCATAATGGCTGAGTCCTTTCGGAAAAAAGGGGAAAACAGCATGGCGATTCAATACTGGAAGAAATTCATGGTCAAAAGTCCTCAAAATATCACTGCCCATCTTGCGTTGATAGATCTGTATTCTCTGAGCGGGGAGAATAGCCTGCTGACCGAAACAGTGGACCATTTGATGGGTATAAAAAAGGGCAGAAACCTTGAAGATGTTGTCCGCGAGGGAGAAAATAACAAAATGTCGGCTTACCAGCCTGATAGAAAAAAAATTCTGAAAATAATAAGGAAAAATCTTTTAAGGCAGGTTCAGGATACAAAGCTGGAAGGAATTCCCGCTGCATGATAATGAAACGGCAATGCAACATCATTACCATCTTGTTGTGCATTGCTATTTCGGGAGTCCTGATTGTTGAAATTATTCTCAACCTGACCCCACCCATATCCCGTGATGCCCTGATCCATCATTTGGCTATTCCCAAAATCTGGCTCAAACATGGAGGATTTTATGAGATTCCATGGGCTGATTTCTCATATTTTCCAATGAATATTGATCTTCTTTATCTCATCCCCCCTATTTTAATAATGATATAGTTCCAAAGTTCATTCATTTTGCATTCGGCCTCGGGACAGGTCTGCTGATCTATAACTATCTTAAAAACAGGTTCGACAAAAACTGGGGACTTCTATGTTTTCTGATCTTTTTCAGTACTCCGGTTATTATCCGTCTTTCAACCACAGCTTATGTGGATCTTGGGATGACTTTTTTCACAACCGCGAGCGTCCTGGCGTTTGTAAGATGGCGTGATGATGGGTACAGAAATGCAAAATGGCTCCTCCTGTCGGCCGTCTGCATAGGGCTTTCAGCAGGATCCAAGTATAATGCCCTGATCGCATGGCTCTTTTTGAACCTGATGATAGTTTTCTATTATTCAAGGGATACAGAAAATGGATTGGGAGCATTTAAATCCGGTGCGGTATTTTTTGTAATTGCTCTTCTGGTTGTTTCTCCCTGGTATATCAAAAATTATATTTTGACGGAAAACCCAATCTATCCACTTTTTGACCAGGTTTTTAGATTTCTTCATCATGCTGGTGAAAATGGCGCAAACATAGCCGGAACAGCGGAAAGAAGATGGACATCCGGTGTCTTTCAGAGAAGAGAGGTTATGTTCGGCGAGAGTTTCCTGGAAACACTTTTCATTCCAATTCGAATGTTTTTCCAGGGAAAGGATGCTTCTACTCAGTATTTTGACGGCGTCCTGAACCCGATTCTAATAATCATGGTTCCTTTTGCTTTTCTGACAAAAAATTTAAACCGCGACAAGATATTTTTCTTGCTCTTTTCGGTCTTTTTTCTTTTCATGGCTTACTTTCTCACAGTCATACGCATAAGATACATCCTGCCTTTAGTTCCATTCCTGGCCATTCTGAGTGTTATTGGGATAAAGAATATTGCAGAATGGACAGGCAAAAAATCCAGCCAGATTCGCCGTGCGGGCTTGATCGTCATATTTGCTGTTACGATAATCTTTATCGCTTTTAATTTTTTGTATCTAAAGAATTATTTTAATGAAATAGGACCTGTAAAATACATCCTTAATCAGGAAACAAAAGACGAATTTTTGAGCCGCAACGTAGGAAGCTATCCTGCTATGCAGTATATAAACAAAAATCTTCCAAATAATGTCAGGATTTTCCTGATGTTTCTCGGCAAACGCGGCTACTATCTAAACAGGCCATATTATCATGAAAAAACAATTGGCATGAATAGCATAAACGGCATGGTCAAAGCCTCAGAGAACAAACAGCATTTGCAGGCATATCTTCAATCTCTGGATTGTACTCATATATTGATGCGAACCGAGCTTGTTAATAAGTATTTGCGTGACAATTTTCAGAAAAAGACAATTTTCCGCTTCCTGGATCTTGTGAAAGAATACTGGAAGCCTGTTTATGAATCAAATGGATATGCAGTATATAAACTATCTTTAGGGCTCGGTCAAAAATAACTTGGTAGAATTTGCGCCCAAATTTGCCTTAGATTTAATCAATCTAATTGAGCAAAATCGCAGGAATAGCGAGCTATTTCGAAGACTTTTGCGAATGAAGGTCGGTTAAAGATATGGTGAAGTTGGGATGCAAAAATGCCAAGTTATTTTTTACCGAGCCCTTAGCTTCCCGTTTTTGATTTGTCTTCTGATTGATGAGTCGTCAATTCACGGGTGAGAAGGAAACTGAAAATTGGGCCAAAAGTGAAGGCTGGAATCAATAAAGCTGCTCTGATGAGCAGGGAAACCAGCAATCCTATGCCAGCTCCCGCCCCTACCATCTCCGAACTCAGACTGATGATCGCTTCTTGAATGCCGAAATTGCCGGGGGTTATCTTCACAAAAAGAGAAAAAACCGAAAGCAGGCTGACGAGAAGCGGTACCGTGAAATGTACTGCGCAACCTGTTGCCTTATAAGCCACAAGAAACAGAAATCCGTTTAATAAGATATTGATAAGACTGTATATAATCAGTTTGATCAACAGTGATTTATCATTTTTGATAAGTTCCCATCCATCAAGCGCGGTATTGATAATTTTCACCAATCGATTGCTTCCAGGCATCTTTCGCCTTCGAATCATAACGAAAGCGGAAATAGCCATGACAACACTCGCAAAGAGGAGGACAAGTTGCCAGAAAAAACGGCTTGAGTTCCAGAATGCCAACATGGTCAGCACACCTGTCATACCAACGACACAGAACACTACCAGATAATTTGCCGTGATCAATGTTATAAACTTTGCATAGGGAAATGCATGACGATGTTTGAGGTATGTGGCGCGCGCAATCATCCCTCCTGAAAAAGGGGTCAGATAATTTCCCATGGTCGTTATTGCGGCAAGGCCGAACCATTCCAAAAAGTAGAGCTCTATGCCAAATTTTGCAGCAAAAGCCTTTAAAAAGAGGCCATTCATGCCTGTAAGCATCACGGTGAGCGCTATCAACCAGAGGGCATTGACAAGTGAAATGTTCAGGATCGGACGAAGCAGATCATAATTGGAGTTTAAATACAGTCCTATGATGCAGGTGACAGCAAGGAAAACAAGAATTGACAGCGCCTGCCTATTCTTGATTTTTTGCTTTGCTAAATCATGAAGGGTTGAAGACAGCATTAATTATAATTTTTCCCAGTGCAACAGGATTTATAAATTTCTCCTAATTTTTCATTTCTTACATCTATTGAGAATTTACCGTTTACTTCAAAGTCTTTAATGGCTTCCTCGCTCATGCTGCTGAGAACATCTCTTTTTAAATATAAATATTCTATCTTTTCCACTAACTCATCAACCAGCAAGGTTTCAACGTCATCACTGATGTACCGTATTGTAACTTTTCTAGATGGAAATAAAACTTGATCAAGAAATAATCTGTTTGATCGAACAAACAACCCGTTACGTTCCGGCTTGACAATTTCTGGGGTGGCAAATTGCTCTGTTATTATGGCAGGCATTCCGCAGGATAGAGAATTTAGAATAGCCATGCCGAATGTATCGCAATGAGTTGGCATAACGAATAAATCGCAAGCCATATAAAACTTTTTGATAATATCCTGTGGTGAGAATACTGGATCAAGGTACTTGATTCTTCCCGAAGAATAGTCTCTCTTTAGCTGCCTGGGTGCATCTGATATGACATATAACTCTATGTTATTATACTTATCTTCCAATTTTTTGAATGCGCTCAGTAACTCATGCAAACCTTTTCGATAAACATCGTTCCCAATGAAAAGCAATTTAAATGTTTCTGAATGAGGGCTGACATATGAATAATCAATCTGGTCGTTGAACAGGGCATGATAATTTGGAAGCGCCGGATATATGACTTCTGTCCTGTCTTCAACTTCCCTGAAGAAATCAGGAAATAGATGTTTAAATGATTTTTTGGCGGCACATGTCATCGGTATAATCCTGTGACATTGAGCATTATTCAGAAAATTAAAGATTCTATGCTCTGATACCCTGTCCAGTTTTACAAAATTTGCAAGAGCAGCTATATGTTCAAAGTCAATTATATAAGGTCTGGTAGGGATCCTTTTTGTAATGAACTGAACAAAGTGAAGTACATCAACATCCTCTTCGGCTTCTTTATAATAAAAAAAGAGGTCTTGTACTCCTGATATCATCTGCTTTACAAAAAAGTTGTCTCCAAAAACTCTATACAAGGGGTATAGATATCGGAGTACCTTTCTCGGCGGGGGGATGATAAAGGAAACATCCTCAGGAGGTTTAATTGTGAATGAATAGTATAAATCGTGGAGAGACTTATAATTTCTGTATATTATCTTAACTTTCATTTTTCAGCAGTTATAATATATCCATCCGATAAATCATATCTGTTAAATAAAGAAGAAACAAAACATAAAGGATATACCGTGTATGGATTGCAAAAAGTCCCTAACAGAGATGGCATTTCACAGTTGTCGCTGACGCCACTCTGCTTCGTTTGCGCTTTCTTGCTCCAGCGTATTCTCTTCTTATATTGTAATCCGGCCAACAAAATTCTTGGCAATCGCAAGATAATTACAAATGGAAAACCATAAGAAAGTATGCTGATATTTTTGAAATTCTCTTTTAACAACATATCTTTTATTTCCTGTTTTTCATACCTTCTCAGGTGTCCAACTATTTCATCATGTTTTGACCAGAATTTATGTCTCGAAGGAACCGACAGAACGACCCGTCCTTGATCATTCAGCAAATCGTATATCTTTTTTATAACTTCCTGATCTTGTTCAACATGTTCTATGACTTCGCAAGCCACAACACAATCAAACTTTAATCCAAATTGAAACGACGTGAAATCTTCAACGATGAAATCAAGTCTCTTTCTGATGGATTCTTCAAGATCATTATAAATATTTTTCACATAAGGATTGTAGTCAACCAGCGTTCCTTTGACAAAATATCTCAAAAGGTCTTCAGAAAGATAGAGATTTCCAGGTCCTATCTCTAAAAAATGGTGCCCCCTTTTTAATCTCTTCAGTATTTCATATCTACGAAACAGGAATCTTGGGGGATAATACTTCACGATTGAAAAACCATTTGAAGAGCTTCTTTTAAATGATCTATAGAAAATTTAGTTCTATACAACTCCAATCCCTTCCGGCCGATCTCACCAAGTCTTTCCTGATTTTCGAAGCACCAGAGGATTGTTTTTGCGAGCTCTCTTCCGTTACCCTGCGACACTAACAAACAATTCTTCTTATTCCTGAAACCGTAATCCCAATCGATTTTACCCACAATAGTAGGTTTCCCCATAGCCAAAAACTGAAAAGTCTTTCCCGTAATGACACGACGTGCCTGACCGGTATTCCCAAAAGGACCACCGAGGCATATATCCGCTTTTGATATTATGCGGGGCAGTTGCTCATAATCAATCCACTCTTTATATATAACGTTTTCGATTTTCAGCCTTTTCTTCATTTCATAAAAATCCTGCAAATCTTTTTTCTTCCCACCGATAATTGTAAACCTGATTGGCCTGTCCTTAACTATGGATGCTGCCTTTAAAACAATATCAATGCCATGTAGCGGAAGAAATGTTCCGTAAAAGAATACCTCAAAGAAATCCTTTTTCTTCACCTCGTTACCTGAAGGCAAATTCTTAAACAACTCCTCATCAGTCCCCACATGGACTGCATAAATTTTTTCTTGCTTTTCCTTAAACAGGTTGGCGAAGTATTCCCTGTGAATAATTGTATCTGTCAGTATTACGTCCGAGTATTTTAAGATTGATTTTTCATAAAAATATATTAATTTCTTGATAGGACTATTTTTTTTAAATATCTTCCTTTCATTTAACAAACTATCGTACGGGGACATCATATGATCAAAAATGAGGGGTCTCCCAAGGGTCAATATTCGCACAATCCAGAATATCTCATATCCACGGAACCCCAGGATATAGTAGTCAGGTTTTTTGGTCATTCTGATGGCAAGCAATCTGGATAATGTCTGCACATAGCGAAATATTCCTTTAGTTGTATTGACAGCTTCGAAAAATGCTACATTATCTATTCTCTTCAGCGCTGCGATGAGGGCTTTTGTTCTGACATAATTTGGGCACCGATATGATAAAATATAACATACCTTTATTTTTTTGTTTTTATTTGATGAAGGGCTTGTCATCATACATCTGAACGCTTTTGAAACTCTACTCGGTCGGCATGAGGCTCAACTCTATCAAACCTCAACTGTGCAACCTGCTCGGACACCAATCCAACCATGAATACCACAACTGCCACGGTCATCAACATTGCTGAAGTAGGCCCATAACGTCCTCCAAAAACAAATACCTTAAAAAGCCCATAGCAAAATCCAAGCAGAAACATTATCGTGCTAACTGGCAGAAACACCCTCATTGGTGAAAAAAGCGTGGCGATCTTGATAATAATCAAGAAAAAACGCGAGCCATCTTTTATTGGTCTTATTTTGCTTTTTCCCACACGACGGACGGTCTTTATTGGCACATACGCAAGACTATACCCGGAACGTACAACTGACATGGTAAGAGTTGTCGGATAAGAGAACGTATTTGGCAATAAATTCAGAAAGAGGCGGGCAATGTTTGCCTTGACAGCCCTGAATCCCGATGTCAGGTCTTCGATCTTACGTCCGCACATATATGTGGCAAACCGGTTGTAGATGCTGTTTGCAATAGTTCTACCAAAAGACGTTTCTGATTCGCCTGTACGGGCGCCGACCACCATATCGTAAGGCCCCAGTTTTTCGAGAAGCTGCGGGATGTCTTCAGGCGCATGCTGGCCGTCCCCATCAATCATAACCAGTGTTTCACCATGCGCTTTCCTGATACCTGTCTTTACTGCAGCGCCGTTTCCAATGTTATACGGGTGGGATATAACTATAGCGCCTGCGTCTTTTGCCTTTTTTGCCGTTTCATCGTTTGATCCATCATTCACGACAATAATTTCGTAAGGACGATCAAGCCCATCCATCACTTGACGAACTTTTTCAACAACAATTGCTATGCTTTTTTCTTCGCGGTAGGCAGGAATAATGATGCTGATTTCGGGCGTAAAATCTGTTTTACTTTGTTTTGATTCTGTGAGATTAAGTTCTTGCGCCATTATATGTTCTCCTTGAACCGCAAAAGCGTGCGAATTCTAAGCAGCTTGCTTCAATGAGCATGTGCCTGTTCCTTCATCGCCCTTAGACAGGCCTACTAAAAAATTTAATATAACGTAAGAATATATATTATGGCAAGAGAGAAATTTTTTGCACTATATTCCGAATTAGTTTAACCAAATTAAAATGATGTGCAAAAAATGGAAACTATTAAGAGAATCCTGAATATCAATCTTCCGCTATTGTAGTTGCTTTTTTATATGGGCCAAGAAAGACAGGAAAATCGACTTATCTAAAAGCACGGTTTTCTACCTTAATCACGGGGGATTGTATGAAATGCCATGGGCGGATTATTTTTTCCTGATGAGTAAATAACTTCATGTTAAAAGACAAAAAAATTATAGTCGTAATGCCTGCATACAATGCAGCTCAGACCCTAAAAAAAACCTATGATGAAGTTATGGACCAAGGCATAGTAGACCTTATCATAGTTGTCGATGATGGCAG
>Ga0255432_1157_pt1 | contig 10600 bp, 13 predicted proteins | sample ANMaggSeSYBR02I6_FD_182656 | JGI IMG/M metagenome (GOLD analysis project Ga0255432, IMG submission 182656) | Sediment cell enrichment communities from methane seep in Santa Monica Basin, California, United Staets - ANME aggregate JGI... | ecosystem: Environmental > Aquatic > Marine > Cold seeps >...
AGAGGCGCAAAAGGTTCTGTGGAAGAAAAGTGGTAACGGAGAGCTGAAATTGGAAGTTGAAAATTGTAAAGGGCAAAGATGATTACTGAGATTCAAGATTGCTTCGGAGCTGGGAAGATTTATTACAGCAGGCATGCGCGTGATGAAATGGAGAATGATGAATTTGGCGAAATTCTGGATCGGGAAGTGTATGAAGCTGTTTTATCTGGAAAAGTGATTGAGAACTACCCTGACGATTTTCCATATCCCAGTTGCCTAATCTATGGTCGGACGCGGAAAGGCAGGCCTATTCATGTGGTATGCGCATATTCTGCCGTTGAACTGCTTGGGATTGTTATTACCGTATACGAACCAGACCCTGAGAAATGGTTCGATTTTTTAAGGAGGAAATAATGAAATGCGTCATCTGTAATGGAAGCGATATTGAAGTGAAAACAGTCGATGAACAGATCGCACTGGGCGACGACATCGTTTTGGTTCGGCTCACACTCCAAGTGTGTTCTCAGTGTGGAGAACGTTACTACGACCGCAAGGCTATTCAGCTAATTGAGCAAATACGGGCAAAAGGTAAGCAAAAATTTCTTGATATTGAAAATGTCGGAAAAATCTTTAGAGTGCGAGAACACAATCTTTCTGCTTCCCATGCTTTATGAGGATTATGTTTTTTTGTAAACCGCATAAAAATACTGTCAAACGGCTTTTTGATCTGACAGTGGCTATTTTTTCTGTGATTATTTTATCACCAGTTCTTGTTTTTCTTGGAATTCTGGTGCGGATGAAGATCGGCTCGCCTGTTCTTTTCCGCCAAGTGCGGCCGTGGCTGCATGGCAGGTCCTTTATTCTCTATAAGTTTCGCACCATGACGGGCGAACGGGATGAGGACGGGAATTTGCTGCCGGATGGGGAGAGGCTGACACGTTTTGGGCAATTTTTGCGGAAGACGAGCTTGGATGAGCTGCCGGAGCTTTTTAATGTGATTAAGGGAGATATGAGTATTGTCGGGCCGCGACCTTTGCTGATGCAGTATCTGGATCGTTACACGCCGGAACAGGCCAGACGGCATGAGGTTAAGCCGGGGATTACCGGGTGGGCGCAGGTGAATGGGCGGAATGCTATTTCCTGGGAGGATAAGTTTAAGCTGGATGTGTGGTATGTGGATAACTGGTCGGTGTGGCTGGATGTAAAGATTATTTTGATGACGGTTGTGAAGGTGTTGAGGAGGGATGGGATCAGCGCCAAAGGTGAAGCCACTATGGAAGAGTTTATGGGACATAATTAGCCGCAAAAAGGCGCAAGAATCGCAAAAGGGAAATGACAAAAGATAAAGATTTAATAGCCACGGACCCACACTGACACACACGGACGTTTTAGCCGAGCGACTTGCTCGGACAAAAATAGTCATCGCTTCGCGAAAAGACAGAGGTCGGAGGTCGGAAACTGCGGGATGGATGATTAGGATGGCTGGATGAATAGCAAGGGGGTGGTTAGAGGTCGATCCGCACCCCAGTGAAATACGCTCCGCTGTCACAAGTGAATTCCACATGGCAAGGATTACCCCAGCACCATCCCCTGAGCTACAGGGCAGGGATGGGCAGGCGCATATTGGCGCAGATTAAATCCACAAATCACAAAAAAAGCATCCGTTGAAATAAGAGAGATAATTTTTACTGATTGTATGTAATAATTTGCGAGATATTATTTAAAAAGGGTGTTGAAAAGTACTCATTATTTTTATCTGTTTATGCTAATATTTTAACAAGTTAGGTTGATTACTATGCTTAAATACAATTTTTAGTAGTAATCAATGATAATAGTCTGAATATATTACAAAATAACAGATTGCAATGTAGTACTTTTCAACACCCTTTTAAAAAGTAATGGAGATAAATGCTGTGAAGAAAAAAGATTTTTTAGCGTTATTGGAAGAAATTATAGAGGCAGATAAAGACACCATGACTGGTAATGAATTTATTAATGATGTAGATGGCTGGGATTCACTTGCAGTCGTCAGCTTTATTGCGATGGTTGATGAAAATTTTGGCGTGACCTTACCTGCAAAAAAGATTTCCGATGCTAACTCATTCCAAGATTTGATTGTCCTATTGGGCGATAAGATTACTGAATAGGTTTGTTCTGGTTTTGTTATGGAGAAAAATATGACTACCTCCAGTGTTTCTGGTATTAAAATATGCGGTATTGCTAGCGCTGTGCCTGAGTCGACTCGATCGTTTGCTGATGGAGTAAAAGTTTTTGGCGAGGAAAATGTTGCAAAAATAGCTGGAAGTACGGGAGTTCAAAAGAGGCATATTGCATCTTCTCTTTGTGCTTCAGATCTATGCTTTGCTGCTGCTGAGCGTTTGTTAGAAGAGGCAACCTGCAACCGGGATTCTATCGACGCTCTTGTTTTTGTTTCACAGACACCGGATTATATTCTGCCTGCTACCAGTTGCTCTTTGCATCATCGCCTTAACCTGTCAAAGGCTTGCGCTACGTTTGATCTAAATTTGGGTTGTTCCGGTTATGTTTATGGACTTTGGGTTGTATCAAATTTAATTGCCAGTGGCAGTGTAAAGAAAGCTTTGTTGCTTGCAGGTGATACTATAACCAGGCTTACATCGCCTTTGGACCGCTCAGTTGCACTTCTTTTTGGTGATGCAGGTACAGCCACATTATTAAAGAAGGATAAGAATGAGGACATCATTACTTTTGTCCTCGGTACTGATGGAGCCGGAGAAGATAATTTGATTGTGCCTGCTGGTGGCTTTCGTCAGCCATTAACGGAGTCAAATATGAAGCGCACTGGACGTGAAGGCGGTAATGTTCGCAGTGATGCAGAACTTTTTATGAATGGCGCAGAGATATTTAGTTTTACTTTGGATGTAGTGCCGTCTCTGGTTAAAAGGCTGCTTGCGGAGTCAGACTGGAACGTGGATGATGTTGATGCCTTTGTTATGCACCAGGCGAATCGTTTTATGTTGCAATATCTGTCCAAACGCATGAAGCTGCCCAAAGATAAGGTTGTATTCGCTATGGAGAACTATGGCAACACCAGTTTGGCGTCAATTCCTCTTGCAATGACAACATGTCTTGCCGACCGGTTGAAAGCCGAAAGACTTCGGCTTCTTTTGGCAGGATTTGGTGTGGGATACTCATGGGGGGGGGGGCATCTTTGTCTTGTGGTAAAATGTGTATGCCTGAGCTTGTGATGGTTTCTGAAAATCTTGCTAATGGAGCTCGGTTAAAATGATTAATCCAATGAGTCTTGAAGACCGCAATATTCTAGTGACCGGCGCCTCATCCGGTATAGGGAAAGATACTGCTTGTTTTCTCAGTAAGCTGGGCGCTCGAGTGGTGTTGGCAGGGCGTGATATAGGGCGTTTAAATGAATGCTTTAATTTACTGGAGGGGAAGGGACATCGCATTGAGGAATTTGATCTATCTGCGGTTGATGATATTCCCAAATGGATGAAAAAAATTGCTGAAGAAATGGGTCCGTTGAATGGTTTGGTTCACAGCGCGGGAATTTATCTCATCCGTCCACTTAGGGCCACCAGTATACGAAATTTTGAAGATTTAATGCATATCAATTTAACAGCGGCCTTTTGTCTTGTTAAGGGGTTCCGGCAAAAGGGGGTGTTTGCCCAAAACAGCAGTGTGGTTTTTTTGTCATCTGTTATGGGGATGGTTGGCCAGCCAGGGCTTGCAGCTTATTGTTCAAGCAAAGGCGCCCTTATTGCTTTAGCAAAATCGCTTGCATTAGAGTTAGCTAAGGACAAGATTAGTGTCAATTGTGTGTGTTCTGGTAATGTTGAAACCGATATGGCCGAAAAACTCCGAAAAACTCTTACCTCAGAACAATTTGATGCAATTGAATCAATGCATCCGCTTGGGATAGGCAGTACTGAAGACGTTGCAAATGCGATAGCTTTTCTGCTGGCGGACACTGGACGCTGGATTACTGGTTCAAGTCTGGTGGTAGATGGTGGATATACGGCTCATTAATGAAGGAATATTATTTTTATGAACAGGTTATTGATTGTCGGTGCTGGTGGGTTTGGCCGCGAAGTTTTGTGTTGGTTATCGGATATGCCTGAAGAAGAAAGGGGTTGGGAGATTGGAGGCTTTTTGGACGCAAATCCGTTGGCACTTAAAGGATATTCCTGTTCATATCCAATATTGGGTAACCCTCTAAATTTTGATTTACAGGAAAACGACAGACTTGTTTGTGCTATAGGCGATCCAAAAACAAAACTCCGATTATGCAGGGCGTTAAAGGAGCGGGGGGGGAAGTTTTTTACACTTATTCATGTAACGGCCGTTATTGGAATGCGTTGTAAAATAGGAGAAGGATGCGTTATCTGCCCTGGCGCTATTATTACAACCGATGTGAATATGGGTGATTTTGTAACAGTCAATGTACATGCCAGCGTAGGTCATGACTCTGTGATTGGAGATTACTCAACTTTGAGTGGCCATGCGGATGTAACGGGTTTTGCCAGGCTTGATAAAGGGGTTTTTTTGGGCAGTCATGCATCGGTTATTCCTAAGGTACAGATTGGTGATTTTGCTGTTGTGGGGGCTGGGAGCATGGTAGTTCGAAGAGTAAAACCCAATACCACCGTAATGGGTGTTCCAGCGAAACAGATTGCAGGATTCTAAACATTTCTTCTTTAGCGGGCATAGAATGAAAGCGATTATAAAGGGCATTGAGTATTATCTTCCTGAGCAGGTTTTGACAAATAAACAACTTGCTTTTGAATTTCCTGCCTGGTCAGTTGAAAAGATTGAGGAAAAGACAGGGATTGTCCAGCGCCATGTTGCGAGAGACGATGAATGTGCTTCCGATTTGGGTGTTTTGGCGGCTGAAAAGCTTTTTGATAGCGGCATCTGTGCTCCGGAAGATATTGACTATTTGATGCTGTGTACTCAAAGCTCTGACTATTTTTTGCCGACGACGGCCTGTATAATCCAAGATCGTATAGGAATTCCTAAAACTTCCGGCGCCATTGATTTTAATTTGGGCTGCTCTGGGTATATCTATGGTCTTGGCCTTGCTAAAGGACTGATCGAAACAGGTCAGGCTCAAAATATTCTTTTCGTTACTGCCGAGACTTATAGTAAATTTATTCATCCCGGGGATAAAAGCGTTCGTACCCTGTTTGGAGATGCTGCTGCGGCAACGTTGGTCAAGGGGGTTGAGAGTGATCGTAACTTTATCGGTCCCTTTGTCTATGGTACAGATGGGAGTGGGGCAAATAATCTTATCGTACCTAATGGTGGATTACGCCATCCTATTACAACTGAATCTTACACTGAAATGATAGATCAAAACGGCAATATTCGTACTTCGGCAAATCTTTATATGAATGGCTCAGAGATATTTACCTTCACACTTAACTCTGTTCCTAACACACTGAACACACTATTAACAAAGGCCAGTATGGAAATTGATGATGTTGACCTGTTTGTATTCCATCAGGCTAACAAATTTATGCTTGATCGTTTAAGAAAAAAACTCAGAATTCCTGAAGAAAAATTTCATCTTTCTTATCGTGAGGTAGGCAATACTGTTTCTTCCACAATACCTATTGGACTATCTTGTGCTATGAATGAGGGTCGTCTAAAAAAGGGTTATAAAATTGTGCTAATCGGTTTTGGCGTTGGTTATTCCTGGGGCGCAACAATAATTGAGTGGCAGGGTTGACGTTTTTAGAAAAAAGTGTAGAAGGCAGATACCAGACTGCTTAAGATTCGAAATTCCCTGAATTCATGTTGGATTAGGTGTTTTTCGGATTCTTACGCTAAGACACAAAATAATATGATGAATTCAAAGAAAATCCTTCTTTTTCCCACGCAAAGAGCATTAAAAACAATTTTGAGTTTTGAATGAAAATGAAAAAACCAAATATCACTCACCTTGGCGGTGAACATACTGTGACGGGTTCCTGCCATCTGTTGCAGGCAAACGGGCTTAATATTATGGTGGATTGTGGGCTTGCGCAGGGGAATGACTCCGTCCTTCGCATGGAATCGTGGCCTGTGGCACCGGTTGATATAGATTATCTATTTCTTACCCATGCGCATATCGATCATATCGGCAGGGTGCCGGAGCTGATTAAGCGGGGGTTTTCGGGCGAGATTATCTGTTCTCATCCCACCAAGGCATTGCTGATACCGATGCTTCAGGATGCTATGGGGTTTACCGATTGGTCTGAAAAGAAGGTTGATAATCTTTTGCGCACTATTGATGAACTTTCCTGGGGTTTTGAATACAGGGAAACTTTTTCCCTGAAAAAGGGAATTAAGTTCAAGCTTGGTTGTGCCGGGCATATTCTGGGATCATGTTTTATCCGTTTTGAACTCTCTGATGGTTTTACCATTGTGTTTTCCGGCGATCTGGGGGCTAAAGATACACCGATTTTGTGTGATCCGGATGTGGCAGAGGGCTGTGATCTGTTGATCCTGGAATCTACTTATGGAGACCGGAATCACGAAGGAAGAAAGAGCAGAATTGAAGTGCTGAGAAAGGTCCTTGGCAGGGCTCTGGATGATGAAGGGATTGTATATATACCGGCTTTTTCTCTGGGAAGAACTCAGGAGCTGATCTATGAGATGGATCGGTTGTTTTCAGATACTCAATGTGAAAGATTAATGGCCGCAAAAAGGCGCAAAAATCGCAAAATAAAAGAAAGCAAAGATGGATTAGCCGCTCAAAAGGCGGAATTCAATATTCCTGTTTTTATTGATTCGCCTCTGGGTCTTGAGATTACGAAGATATATTCGAGACTTTCCGAGTATTGGGATAAGGAGGCAAGGGCGCTGATGGCAAAAGGGGATCATCCTATTGATTTTGAGGGGCTTTATGCGGTGGAGAGGTTTTGGGACCATAAGAGGTTGCTGGAGATGGAGGGGCCGGCTATTGTTGTTGCGGGAAGCGGGATGTGTACTGGTGGAAGGATTATTGAGCATCTGAAGGCGGGGATTACTGAGCATAAAAATGATATATTCTTCGTGGGGTATCAAGCGAAGGGCACGGCGGGAAGGGATATCCTCAAGTATTCAAAAAGACCTGGGGGCTATGTGGTTTTGGATGGTGAGAAATTTGATATCAAGGCAAAGGTGCACCGGCTAACAGGGTATTCGGCTCATGCGGACCAGAAAGGGTTGATTGAGTGGGTTGCTTCTATGCCGGAAAGGCCGGGAAGGATTAAACTGGTTCATGGGGAAATAAAGGCGCAGAAGGCAATGCGCAGAGCGCTGGATGAATCCCTTTGGAATTTTGGATGAATCTCTTTGGGATGGATGGCTTCGCTGGATGAATTCCCTATCGGGGATGGATGAATGACAAAAACGGGATGGTTAAGTTCCTTCGGAATGGATGAATAGGATGATTCGCGTTGCGAATGGGATGAAAACCTTACGGTTTCAGGATGGGTAAAATATGGGTGATGAGGTTTTGGAGAGAAATAAGAATTTGAATCGGGGTTTTCGAAAGCTACGGGTCTGGAGAGAGGCAATAGATCTTTATGTGTTTGAGAAAAGGATTTTAGATAAGATTCGGGGAATTTCGTTTAAGATAAAGGATCAAATATTGGCTTCTGGTTTTTCGATATCATCGAACTTGGCCGTGGGTTATTGTCGCAGGTCGATTAAGGAGTATATTCAGTTTATAAATATTGCATTGGGGTCGGCTGGGGAGAATTATTCTCAGATGTTCGCTTTGTTGAAAACGGAGGAGATTCCAAAGGATAGATTTGATGAATTTGATAAGAGGCATTATAGCGTTGAGAATAAGCTGATAAATTTGGCGAAGTCATTAGCAAGGAAGATGAAAACCGGTCAGGATTGGAATTCTGATTATAAGGTTTCATAATGTGTTTTAGCCGCCATAGTGAAATGCGCTACGGATTTCACTGGGTAAAGAGGGTAGAAGACTATATGCTAGTAATATTAGCGGAAATGCGGAAATGGAGACTTTGAGTGAAGAGGACAACCTATAAGGAGTTGGGGGAAGGCATTTAATAATCTTGGAACTATAACGTTCGGTATTTCTGTTTTACAGCCAATTGTTCAGGGTAAATTCGGCATTCTTTTAATTGCCCTTTTCCTGGTAGGTGTTATCGGGTTCCTAATTGCTGGAACCATATTAATTGAAAAAGGAGCAGAGGATGATTGAAATAGGAATATTAGTGGCACTTTCTGGGTTAGTAGCTTTATTTGTAGCAATATACCTCATTAAAAAGGGAAAAACACACAAGGCTGCACCAAAATAAATCCGCGCCCCAGTGGCTGGGATAACAGATACAGATAAATTAAGGGATTGAGATCCGCAGATTACGCAGATTAACGCAGATTATGAAAGGCAATTTTTAGTTTTAAATTTTAAATTTTTAATGAAGGAAAAATAAACTATTATACACTGAACCTATGGGACATTTCGCTGACTTCTTCTGTTCCCTGAACCTTAAACCCTTAAACATAAATTCAAACATGAAAAAGCAAAAACCAAAATCATTTCCTGCCTGGCCGTGTTTCGCTGATGATGAGATTGAGGCTGTGGAAAGGGTATTGCGGTCTGGAAAGGTTAATCAGTGGACAGGGTCTGAGGTAACGAGTTTTGAAAAGGAATATGCTGATTTTGTGGGTGTAAAATATGCTGTTGCCCTTGCCAACGGGAGTGTTGCTCTGGAACTTGCGCTGGAGGCTCTTGGGATTGGCGCTGGCGATGAAGTGATTGTTACCTGTTATACTTTTATTGCTTCAGCCGGTGCGGTAGTGATGCGCGGGGCCGTTCCTGTTATGGCTGATATTGATCCTGACACCCTGAATATTTCCGCTGATACTGTATCTTCCGTTATTTCTTCCCGCACCAGGGCGATTATTGCTGTCCACCTCGCAGGCATGCCCTGTGATATGGATTCGATTCTGAATCTGGCTGGAGAATACGATCTGAAGGTTATTGAAGATTGTGCTCAAGCCCATGGGGCTGGAATCAGAAGTCAGAGGTCGGAGGACAGAGGTCAGGGAAAGACAGAGGTCAGAAGTCGGAAGTCGGAGGCCGGAAGGGAACATGTTGAGAAGATTAGAAGGTTAGAAGATAGAGGGCAGCAGGCGGAACTGCGGGATGGTTGCCTTCGGCAAGGGATGATTCGCTTTGCGAATGGGATGGATTCCTTCGGAATCAGGGATGGATGGATGGATGAAAAAAAAGAGACAGTAGATGGTGAAGGAGGGTTGATAAGGCGTGTGGGTAGTTTTAGTGATGTGGCGGCGTTTTCCTTTTGCCAGGACAAAATTATGACTACCGGCGGAGAAGGGGGCATGCTCACCACGAACGATAAGGCAATCTGGGAAAAGGCCTGGTCGTATAAGGATCATGGCAAGAACTATGACAGTATCTTTCACAAGAAACACCCGCCTGGATTCCGCTGGCAGCATGACAGTTTTGGAACAAACTGGCGCATGACCGAGATGCAGGCGGCCATTGGTCGGGTGCAGTTGCGGAAACTGCCGGAATGGACGGCAATACGCCGGCGCAATGCCGCAATGCTTACTGAGAGCTTTGCAAAGATACCGGCTTTGCGGGTTCTGGAAGTGCCGGCAGAGTTCGGGCATGCTTATTATAAATATTATGTTTTTGTCCGGCCTGAAAAGCTCCGGGAGGGATGGGATCGGGATCGGATTATGAATGCCGTTGCTGCGGAAGGGATCCCCTGTTTCAGCGGCAGTTGCAGTGAAATTTATTTGGAAAAGGCCTTTGTGAAGGCAGGAATCGGGCCGGGCAAGCGGTTGCCTGTTGCCAGAAAGTCAGGCGAAACCAGCCTGATGTTTTGGGTTCATCCTACCCTTGGTGTTGATGAAATGCGGGATACTTGTCTGGCGGTGGAGAAAGTTATGCGCGGAGCGCAGAGATGAAAAAAATAGCCGCAAAAAGGCGCAAAATACGCAAAGATGAAAAAGATTAATTAGCCGCGGATGGACGCTGATGAACGCAGATAAAACAAAAAATAAGACAGGGAACTACCAAAGCTTTCCTTTCTTTGTGCCTTTGCGCCTTTGCGTGAGGTTCTTCAAAAGTGTAAACCGACAAATGAAGGATGCCTTATCTGTGTTTATCCGCGTGCATCTGCGGCTAAATCTATATGTATTAAATATTTTGAGATAACGCAGGGAGAGGAGAGAATCAATTATGGGAAATGAAATAAAACAACAGGAGCAGATAAAACTGCCACAGGATTTTCAGGCTCTTATAGCCGGTTTTTTTCCTAACACAAAATATTTTGACAGCCGGTTTGATCTTTTACAGGTTCAAATTGATGAATCAAGAAGAAACCAGGAACAGATCAAGGATCAGCTTAAGGATTTTAAAGGCGATAATGATAAGCGCTTTGAGCAGGCCAAGGATCAGCTTAAGGATTTTAAAGACGATAGTGATAAGCGTTTTGAGCAGGTGGATAAGCGTTTTGAGCAGGTGGATAAGCGCTTTGAGCAGGTGGATAAGCGTTTTGAGCAGGTGGATCACAGGTTTCAGCGGCTTGAAGACAAAATAGATAATCTCATTGAACGTATTGATGTTAAGGTTGATAGAGGCTTAAAAGAA
>Ga0255432_1158_pt1 | contig 10549 bp, 11 predicted proteins | sample ANMaggSeSYBR02I6_FD_182656 | JGI IMG/M metagenome (GOLD analysis project Ga0255432, IMG submission 182656) | Sediment cell enrichment communities from methane seep in Santa Monica Basin, California, United Staets - ANME aggregate JGI... | ecosystem: Environmental > Aquatic > Marine > Cold seeps >...
GCTGGAAAGAGCCGCACAGGTAGAAGAACACTATGAAGACAGACAAATCAGCACACAGGAAGCATTAGAAGAAATTAAAAGGATTTGTGAAGATGACATACAACGGAAAAAGGAACAGGCAGAAAAAGGGTTTGATGGCTTAACATTCTTTATTTACCGTACACTTCTCGATAAAGATATCAAAAATGCAGATGAAATAACCAGGCAGATTAAAGCAGAGTTTGTGAATAATCCGAATTGGAAAACAAGCGAAAAGGATTTGAGAGATTTAAGAAACGGAGCAACTTTCGCAGTGCTTAACGAAGAAGAGGATATTGACAAAGCTGCCGCCATTGTAGAAGAATTATTTTATCACCTATTCAAAGCCTACGATCTATGATTATGAAATGGAACGATAAATCAGAATTCAAGGCAAGAGTAAGAGAGTTTGCCGGAAAAATGGATATTGAAGTAAAAGCACTTGCCATCCGCCCTATGAAAAACAAATGGGCTTCATGTTCGACAAATGGTAATTTGAATTTCAATAAAGAACTGCTTGAGCTGGACAAAGAGATTGGCGAATATGTAATTGTGCATGAACTGTTACATTTTAATATTCCCAACCATGGCAAACTTTGGAAAAGCCTAATGAGTGCTTACCTGGGCGACTATAAGAACATGGAAGAGAAATTGAATAAAATAACAAATGGGGATAAATAGATAAAATTAATTCAGTCTTCGCTTCCTGGCTCCAGCTAATGATTTTAATGTCAAATTAAACCTAGCTTGGGCTGACCTATAAATAAAGTTAAGTAATCCTGTTCCGTTAAGATATTAAAATTCATCACATATCAGGAGAACCAAGATGTACAGCCAGAAATGTATCCAGTGCAATGCAGAATATACCCCGCAGGAGATCGTTTATACCTGCCCGAAATGCGACGGCCTGCTTGAGATAATCTATGACTGGTCAGACCTATCCATCAGCAGGAAGGACTTTGAAGGAATTCCACTGTCTGTGTGGAAATATAAAGCTCTCCTGCCTGTTGAGCGGGAGCCAGTCTCAACCAACGAAGGCGGTACACCCCTGTATAAATGCAGCCCCCTGGCCGAAAAGATCGGCATCGATACCATGTATGTGAAACATGAAGGTCTTAATCCCACTGGCAGTTTCAAGGATCGGGGCATGACCGTCGGTGTATCCAAGGCACTGGAACTGGGTATGAAGACAGTGGCATGTGCGTCCACTGGCAATACTTCAGCTTCCCTGGCTATCTACGGTGCCAAGGCAGGTATTCCTGTAGTGGTACTGCTTCCGGCAGGAAAAGTGGCCATGGGTAAGGTAGCCCAGGCAATGATGCACGGGGCCAAGGTACTGAGCATAAGAGGCAATTTTGATGATGCCCTGAAACTTGTCAGGGACCTGTGTGATAATGAGGGATTCTATTTATTGAATTCAGTTAACCCGTACAGGCTTGAGGGGCAAAAGACCATTGCCTTTGAGATTGCCGACCAGCTTGGATGGGAAGTGCCTGATAAACTGGTACTTCCGGTGGGCAATGCAGGCAACATCACTGCCATTTACAAGGGGTTCAGGGAGTTCTATGAACTGGGACTGACAGACCGTATCCCGAAGATGATAGGGATACAGGCCGAAGGATCCTGCCCGGTAGTGAATGCATTCAAGCAGAACCAGAAGGACATTGTTCCTGTAACCAACCCCGAGACCATAGCAACCGCCATCAGGATAGGCGACCCTGTGAATGCGGTAAAAGCACTGCGGGCAATATACCAGTCGGGAGGGCTGGCTGAATCTGTATCGGATGACGAGATAGTGGCAGCACAAAAGGACCTGGCCCGGCTTGAGGGTATCGGTGTTGAGCCTGCCAGTGCATCTTCAGTGGCAGGTCTTAAGAAACTGGTGGATATGGGTGCGATTAAGTCTGATGAGACTGTGGTCTGCATTACCACAGGGCACTTGCTCAAGGACCCTGAGGAAGTCATGGATATGTGCGAGAGCCCGATAGTAGTTGATGCCACTGCCGAGTCTGTGCGAAAGGCAGTATTTTCATAGATGGAAAGGCTCAATACATCCTTATGGAAAATATCCCATCCGGCACTGATACAATAAATGCCAGCTAATTGAATCGAAAAAAAAAAGAAAGGTGAGACCAGTGGTCTCACTTGACTATATCGTGCAGATTGAACTTGTATGGACCCAGGTTGCCGCCGAAATTGCCGGCAGTTATTTTCTTTATGCCTGGTATCTGTACTGCGGCCTTTATGCCTGCCAGCATTGCCTCTGAGATTACTTTTTCATCCAGTCCGTTGATGACGATCTCATAGATGCCGTTCACATCAGCAGGTACATTGCTGCCTTCTACTTTATCCTTGACACTGGGCGAGAACTTCTCATTTGAAGTGGCCTTCATGAATGAGTAATTATTTGCACCGACCTTTGAACCGCTGGCAACAATGCCGCCTGGGAAGGGTGTAATTACACCTTCAACTTCAGCGATTGCATCCACTGCCACTTCGGCTGCGGCCAGGGCAGCCATCTGGTTATCTGCCAGCATAAAGAAATTACCACCGGCAATGCCCTCCACGGCACCGATACTGTGCTCTGTGATAAAATCACCTTCCATCATCGGAACAGCGTATGATTTCCTGCCACCCACATCGAGTTCGGACTCTATGCCGTCCCCGAAGAATTTGAGCTTAAAGCCTGTATCAAATTGCTTCTCGGCATCTGGCAGCCCATTGAACATATGTGCAGTAGGTGCTGTAAGTACGCACTGTCCAAGCCTGTTCAGTAGTTGTTCATCCATGGCCTTGTACCCGAAAGTACATATTTGTATGTACACACCAGGTCTGCCGTCCGGGGTTTCATCTCCACCCACAACTTTTTCGATTCCTGCTTCTGCCGGGCATGCGATCACTGATGTACCAAAACCTGTGGCTTCTCTGGCTGCCACAAGGGCCCATCGTTCTGTAGCTCCGGTAATCAGTACTCTTGCAATCTTTATCGGAAAAGCTTCTGCAAATGTATCTTCGATTTCTATACCATTTAATTCCATATATATCCCTACAAGATAACTGATTTTACTGATGTCTACATATACTCTTCGAAATTGTTCGGTTATGTATTTTATTCATATGGTTGAACAAAAAGCGTTCAAAATCAGGTGAATTTTACAAACAGATACTCACTAACATAAATATTATAGCAAGAACATAATATTCATTAAATATCATGTGACCACTTTGCGTTCTGTGCATACTTTGCGTTAATAAATAAATGTAGTGGGAGATATTGTTTTTAAACATCTTGCTACTGCAAATAGTGCAAAGAGTAAGTTTTATTTGTTTGGTTTTTAACTATGGTGTTGTTATGATGGATAAATAATTAATTATTTTGCCGTTGTAACATCAAATATATATAACAATATATGGCCATTAGCATGACTGACAAAGAGCCTACCGTTGAAATAATACGAAGCGTCCGGCGTAAAAAAACGATCCAGGCAAGACAGGATGGAAATAAACTAAAAATCTATCTGCCCGCTGGATTAAGCAAACAGGAAGAGGCGCAGTGGATAGAAAAAATAAAAGCAAAGGTAGAGAAAAAAAGCTTAAAAAAAGAACTCAATGATGACCAATATCTCCAAAAGCGGTTCAGTGAGTTCAATAACAAGTATTTCGGCGGCCGGCTTAGTTTAAATTCCATCAGGTACGTAACGAACCAGAATACCAGAAGTGGAAGCTGTACACCTGCAAGGGGCACCATCCGCATCTCCCACAAGCTGGCAGATATGCCTATCTGGGTACTGGATTATGTGATCATGCACGAGATAACACACCTGGTATATCCTTACCATTCAAAACGGTTCTGGAACAAGGTCAATGAATACAGGTATACAGAACGTGCCCGGGGTTTTCTGATCTGCCGGGGTATGGAAGATAACAACGGGTCTGATAAGTGAAGCTGGCCATCTTTGATGGTTTCTCATCAAAACATTGAATAGTCAACCAGACAAATCAGGTGATATCTATGAACAAAGACCCAGATCAGGTGATGACTATGAACAACCACCCAACCCTTCTGCTGACCAGTACTTTATCCGCCACCCTGAAGAACAGGACTATAGTACTGGCAGTCACGGGCAGCATTGCCGCGGTACGCACCATCGAACTGGCAAGGGAACTTGTGCGCCACGGTGCTACTGTCAGGGCGGTGATGAGCCAGGCTGCCCAGGGAATTATCCATCCGGATGCACTGCATTACGCCACCGGACACCCTGTCATAACAAGGATTACAGGCGCTGTGGAACATGTGGAGTACTGTGGCGAGGAAGGCACTGCCAACATGCTGCTGGTAGCGCCGTGTACTGCCAATACTATCAGCAAAATGACACTTGGTATCGACGATACCCCGCCTACTACCTTCGCCACCACAGCCATAGGCAGCGGCATACCTGTGCTTGTTGTACCTGCAATGCACGGTTCAATGTATAACCATCTGGCTGTAAAGGAAAACATCGAGAGACTAAAAGGCATGGGAGTACGACTCATGGACCCGGTGATTGATGAAAAGACCGCCAAAATAGCAGCTAATGAGGATATAGTACTGGAGGTGCAGCGAATACTGGGAGATAGCAGCCTGGGTGGCAGGAAGGTGGTGATCACAGGCGGCGGGAATATGGAACGTATCGATGCCATCAGGGTACTTACCAACCGCTCATCGGGCCGAACTAGTGTGGAACTGGCCAGGGAGGGATACCGCAGGGGTGCGGATGTAACACTGGTGCATCCCAGGCCGCAGGGGCTGTACGGCATAAAAGAAGTTGAGGCGGGATCAGCAAAGGACATGACCCGCAGTGTGCTGGATGAGATGGAGAAGGGCTGCGACCTTTTCATTAGTTCTGCAGCAATTTCAGATTATACTGTTGAGCCTGTGGACCATAAGATCAAGTCAGGCCAGGAAGCACTTACATTAACTCTTCGACCTGCTCCCAAATTGATGCGCAAGGTCAGGGAACAGTATCCTGACCTGAATATCATCGGTTTCAAGGCAGAAGCCAATGTGGACAAGGACGGGCTTATTGCAAGCGCAAAGGAATTGATGGAAAAGTATGGTCTTTCAATGGTAGTGGCAAATGATGTGGGAAAGGGCGGAATGGGAACCCGGGATAATACTGTCTATATACTGGATAGCTCAGGTGGTGAGACAGGTCCGGTAACAGGGGATAAACAGGTCATTGCAGGGGCTGTTCTTGACAGGTTCACAGAGGTAAATGGATGACAGTAACGGCATTTGCGCCGGCTCACATCACTGGTTTTTTTGCAGTAAGACCCGACCCGGACCCTGTTAAGGCCGGCTCGGTTGGCTGCGGGCTGTGTCTTGAAACAGGAGTGACGGCAAGAGTAACAACCAGTACAACAGGTACAACCGATACACCAGATACACTAGATACACTAGATACAGCCGATATAACAGGTTCAGGGGTGCTTATAAGATTAAATGCTGAGCAGATAGACCTGCCCACCGTTGAGTATGTGGTCGAATCACTGCTTGGTGCCGGGCATTCCCAATGTGTCGTTGAACTGAGAGCAGATGTTCCTCTGGGTTATGGTTTTGGGGTGAGCGGTGCGGCTGCGCTGGCAACTGCCCTGGCAGTAAATACTGACCTGGGGCAGGGCCTTACTATGGAACAGGCGGCTGCCGTGGCTCATTCTGCAGAAGTGGTGAACAGGACAGGGATGGGGGATGTGGCAGGACAGTATGCAGGTGGCCTGGTTATCAGGACAGTGGCAGGGGCACCCGGGGTTGGCGCGGTCAAAAAAGTGCCGGTAGATGCCATGGAAGTGTCATGGGTATGCATGGGTGAGATATCGACCTCATCGGTGCTGGAGGATGAGAAAACCATGGAGAGGATCAATATACTGGGCCAACGGGCATTGAAGGCAATGCTCAAAAGGCCAGGGGTTGAGCATTTCATGTCCCTTTCAAGGGATTTTGCCTTTGAGACCGGGCTTGTCAGTCCGGGAGCTGCAGATGCCATTGAAGCGGTGGAAGCCAGTGGCGGGCTGGCCAGTATGGCGATGCTGGGAGATGCCGTATTTGCGCTGGGGGACGTTAGTGCTCTAATGGAATTCGGGCCAGTCGGCAGCAGCAGGATAGGAACCACGGGTGCGCATAATCTTTAAACAGTATACAGAGTTCATGATGACCCCTTGACAAGCGATAAATTAAATAATCCCACTAACAATACAGACCTCTTAATTATCATTAATAATATAGGTGTAATACTATGGATAATAAGGATAACAAGGATAAATCAAGGATCAGGACAAGGACCAAACGTTATATCAAGCAGTTGATTCATAATTTCCGGTTTACATACGAGGACATGAGCAAGAGTAGTGGCATCGAAATTAACAGATTGAAGGCCATCAATAAAAAGGAACAACCTACTTTTGAAGAGTACATTACCTTAAAGAAAATAGCTATAGAATTATCAGATGAACGAGGCCAGGATTCGGCAGATTAATTTTTCTCTGCCTTATTTTTCAAGGTAAAATATCATCTGGATAAGGCCTACTAAAAATCCCAGGACACCGCCAATAATGGTGATGTATCCCAGTTCTTTTGAGGATACCCTGAGTACTATATCCTCCAGTTGGTCAAGGTCATAGGATTCTATGTTCTTTACTATGATGTCCTTGAAGTCCACGTTCCTTTCGATCTCACAAATGAATTCATTGATCAGTTCGTCCTTATTGGCATTGACTGACTTCTTGACCCTGGAGTGCAGGTAAGCATTGATCGTAGTATTTATCTTGCCAAGTATCTCGCTTTTTCCATTGTACTCGGATGATTCAAAAAACCCGTCCACCATCTTGTCTATCCCTGGCCCCAGGTCAAGTGCTTTTAGCACCTTGGTAAGGTCTTTCATTGAGATCAGTTCATCCTCTACCGTGGCTGCAATACTTTCTGAAATATCGTTCCTGCGCTTTGGGAGCAGACCCTGTATCTTGAAGGGTCCGATGCCTATGGGTTTGTGGGGCCGAAAGAGCATCTTTACTGCGATATAATTGGTTGAGTATCCTATCAGGCACCCGATGACAGGGAAAAGGTAGGGGGCGTACTCCATATTAGTAGATATATGTCGGAATATAATTTAATGTTGGTGTAAGTCTGTCAGGGGTTTCTTAGTGTTCAGCGGTCCGCACCCCTTGCATCATATTTTGCGAGTCGGTATGTATTATTTTCCAAAAGACCAATGATTTCATACGATTCTCCAATTTAATTTAAATCGAACACGTACGACACGGATTTGACGGATTTTCACGGATTTATTTTCGTATCCGCGCGGATCCGTGTCATCCGTCCAATCCGTGTTCTATAACAATATTACTCTTAACCGATGACACATGTATTTTGCGTTTATCAAAAGAATGAACTTGCGTTATACAATTATCTTGACATCAAGGAGAGTATCGAGCGTGCAAAAATAGATTCAAAACGAAATCTATGAAACAATAGTAATTGGAGAAAGTAACTGGAGAAACAAGTGCTCTAATCTCACTAGCTGTTGGTGTCAATTACAGTAAAAAATTGCAAATAAACTACGAAGCGAAGTCCGGGGTCGGTGACGTTCTTATCCTTGATTAGGGCATATAGATTTATTTACCGGTGAATTACCTTTACATTAACCTGAAAAAAGAATAATAGGAAATAAAATGCGTCTGATATATGAAAAACTGCTGTCTGTACTTGGACACCAGCACTGGTGGCCGGCTGATACACCCTTTGAAGTGGTAGTTGGAGCACTACTGACCCAGCAGACCCGGTGGAGTAATGTAGAACAAGCCATCTCAAACCTGAAATCACATTCCCTGCTGGACTCAGACAGGCTTGCCTGTGCAGATACCCTAAAACTCGAAGAACTGATCAGGTGTACAGGCTTCTACCGCCAGAAGGCCAGGCGGCTCAAGAACCTGGCCCGATATTTTTCCTTGCATGGTGATGCCATGTACGACAGGCCGGTGGAAGACCTGCGAAAGGACCTGCTTGAACTTGATGGTGTGGGGGAGGAGACCGCTGACAGCATTATACTTTATGCTATTAACAAGCCCAAGTTCGTGATCGATGCCTATACCCGCAGGATACTGGGATGCCTGGGTTTAAGTGGCAGCTACCGTTCGCTCCAGGAGAAGTTTGAGTCGGAACTTGAACACGATACTGAGATGTTCAAAGAATACCATGCCCTGATAGTGGAATATGGTAAACAGTATTGCGGGAAGAACAGATGTGATGAATGTGTGCTTGTGGAAAAATAATACTCTGCCGCTCTTGGTCTGAGAAATTGATAACCAGCGATATTGTCCATATCCTAATGCCACGAAATCACATTCGTCCTGTGTACGATCAAAACCCTGTGGACCCAGCCTGTACTGACTGGACATTGGGTCTAAGGTAATGGAAATATGTCCTACCCGGTGCCGTAAATTCTTTTCATGTCCGGTCTTTCGGTCGTATAATAATGAACCCAGATGTAAACCTGGCTAAATAAAGCTACCAGCAGTGCTGCCCCTGATGAATACAACAGTCCGGGTATCAACAGTATTGCTATTCCGAAAATATACATTGGATTCTTGAAATACTTGAAGATCCCCTCCTTTACTAATGGTTTATTTCGATAGGACATATCAAAGTGGTCTATCCCCACAGCACGACTGTAGGGAAAAAACCTGCCGATAGAATAAAATAGATACACAGCCGGCAGTGTGACTGCCAGTGCCATGATGTTCAATATGAACTGGTCTACAGGCAGGGTGTTCCTGCTGGAAACTGCCAGTAGTATTACGAAAATTATCCTTAATATTGCAAGTATGAAAAAACCAGTTGAATAATAGGTAAATCCGTTCCAGCCAAATAACTTGGTGATCAGTGAATAATGCAATTGTACCCGCCAGCAGAACAATACAAAGACCTGGTGCAATACGGCAATGGCGATGGCAAGCACGAACCATGTTACAGTATCGATACCAAGAATTTGCCCATCCATGAGTTTGCCGGTTTTAACGACAATAGATATTCCTGCCAGGAGAACCGCTAATATAACCAGATGTATATGTTGTCTTTCTAACAGTAATCCAACATTTTTCATTGTAGAATAGTATTTTATGAAAACACATAAAACTTTTGGGACTGCACAATAAGACCTTCAATGAACTATGGCCCGGTTATCCTCTTACATACCACAAGTATGAACATGCACCATGCATCAACGATTTCGATTTCGATTTTGCTATCGCTCAAATTCAACAAAAACAGTGGCAGCAAAAAGAATGAGAAAATATAATTACTAAGAAATGCAGTAATCTTAAAGAGATAGATATGAATCTGCATATCAATAACATCACTGTGGATGATACCTACTGCGAAGCCTTCGGTGGCGTATTTACCAGATTTATCATCACTGCCGGTGACAAGAAGCGGCTCAAAAGGGCAGCTTACCTTTCCACTGCCCTGCCGTCCACCGTATTCGGGAAATCCGAGGGCGGTATAGAAGCCTGGCTTGACCCCACCAGAACACCTGATGGCAGGATAGGGGCTGTTGTGCAGATATGGGTGAACGATATCAAGGACTCGGACCGGATACTGGCTTCGGAACTGGGCTGGCGAATCAGACAGGGCATCCTTGTTGTGCCCACCACGTCAGTGTTCAATGCACTGGAATCCGGGACTTCTATTGATATGATGGCTCCGGTGGGATACTGTGCTGACGGCTACCAGGTCGAAGAAGAGCGGTACGGCAGGCAGGCGCTTTTGTGGTCACTTGTGGCAGCATGGATATGCGGCGGTCCCTGTGTGCGAAGTGTATGTTGTGTTGGTTAGCTGCCGGACTTGTTGCGCTGAAGGGGCGGCAGGGGATGGGGGTGTGACGTATATTTTCAGCCCTGGCTCCTGACGACACTATATCATTTCCCAGTTGTTTTTTAGATAGAGTTTTGCTTGCATCGTCTGTGTATATCGAATTGTTGCCGCCGCCAACAGGTGAAATATATACTAGATGTGATTTTTGAGCCACAGAGTGCATAGAGCGTTTTTACTTTTCTCTGTGATCTCTGTGTCCTCTGTGGCTTGTATTAATATAATGTCCAACCCTCACCCCCATTCTCCCATTCTCCCATTCTCCCATTCTCCCGCCGCCCGGAGTGCATAAGGGATTATGCTGGTAAAGCTGCATAAAGAAAAGATGTCTTTTTGAATATCAATATCAATTAAGGAATAAAAAGCAATGAAGTTAAATGATATTAAGATAAAATATAATCCAACCGGAGGCTAATATGAGGACCTTCCTGATTTCCATTCAATATGAAGAAAAATTCTTTGTTGCAAGATGTCCAGAACTTGGAGTAACATCTCAAGGTAAAAGCCTTGAAGACGCACAAGCAAATATCAAAGAAGCAATAGAACTCTATATTGAAAGTTTTGGCATAGAAAACCTGCCAAGCGAGACGTCAAGACCATACTGGACCACAGTGGAAATTGCACATGCCT
>Ga0255432_1159_pt1 | contig 10498 bp, 12 predicted proteins | sample ANMaggSeSYBR02I6_FD_182656 | JGI IMG/M metagenome (GOLD analysis project Ga0255432, IMG submission 182656) | Sediment cell enrichment communities from methane seep in Santa Monica Basin, California, United Staets - ANME aggregate JGI... | ecosystem: Environmental > Aquatic > Marine > Cold seeps >...
GTGGTGAACTATTACATAAAGGATACAAAAAATGGCATTTGGTGGAAATAATAACAGCTTCATGTCTGATATAAATGTAACTCCATTTGTTGATGTTATGCTGGTTCTCCTGATTATTTTTATGGTCACCGCTCCAATGATGATAGAAGGTGTCAATGTCTCCCTGCCTGAAGCAACGTCTGAACCGCTTTCCGCAAAACAAGACCCGCTTATAATAACTATAGATAAGAACAATTTATTATACATAAACGACTATCAGGTGACACTTGATTTTTTGCAGGAAAAACTTATAAAAATCCTTGATGGACGCGTTGGCCAGGAGGTTTATTTAAAAGCTGATAAAAATATATCATATGGAGTGGTGGTGCGTGTTATGTCAGAGATAAAAGGAGCCGGCATTGAAAAACTTGGTATGGTGACAGAACCAATAAAGTCCAATAAAGAAAAATAAACCATAACTACTCAGGTTGGTTAGGCTGAAGGCTGAAGACTTTTAGGGAAAAGACTCCCAGAAACCAATGTTTTCTTAAAGCGGTCGGAAATTTTGTCCTAAACATAGAGAATAATACTCAGGAATCATCTGTTTCCTTCAGTCTTCAATCTAAACACCTGAGTAGTTACAATAAATCTAATTTGCTGATGAAAGAAAGTATGTTTGCTCCTTCTTATTTATTTCGCGGTACAGGGAATGACCCACTGACATTATTTTTGCCTTTTGCGGTTTCTCTGGTATGCCATGCGATTTTTTTTGCAATCTTGATTTATTTTCCAATCCATACTCCATATAATAAAAAATTTTTACAGTCCGTCATTAATGTCAGTATGGTTACACTTCCTGCTCAGGGGCCAGCATCGAGACCGGCCGGGCAAATTGAGCTTAAATCTAAAATACAGTCAACTCAGACCAAAAAAGCTCAGGTTGCCAAAATCCCGTCAAAAACCGTATCTGTTGCCCCAAAAAAGGGCAGGGAAATAAAAGAATCGCTCAAAAAAAAGACATTCAAGCCATCAAAGGTTGTCAAAAGCGCTATAACAAGGATCGAAAAACAGGTTGAAGATTCAAGACCTAATCCGGTTATAGAGGCAATCAACCGTTTAAAAACTAAAGTTGGATCAAGGGAAGCAAGGGATATTGGGGCAAAAGGGGAAGGCCTGACCGGACAGGGCGGTAATATACCTGGTGGGGCCTTGACTACAGGCTACCTGTCTCTGAAACCAATAGATATATATAAAGCAGAAATTCCTTATCATATTGAAAAAAACTGGGCTTTTTCCGAGCAGCTTGCCGGCGGCGATATTGATCTGATTGCGGTAGTGGTTATTAAAATCATGCAAAATGGCGAGATAAAGGATATATGGTTTGAAAAAAAGTCAGGCAACAGTTATTTTGACGAATCTGCCCTTAAAGCTGTTAAGAAATCAGATCCGCTTCCTGAACTGCCAAAAGAATATTTAAAACCTTATTATAACATTGGACTGATATTTACTCCTTCAGGGTTGAAAAAAGGGCATGATTGAATAAAGTTAGAGTTGTATGTTAAAAAAAAAATATACCAAAATAATTTTTATATGTTTGATAGCAACAGTATTTTTTTTGACTGAGTCGGCTCATTGCCGAACAGAATATGATTATATTGATATTAACAACCCTTTTATAAGAAAAATTCCGATTGCTGTCCCTGTGTTCAAGTCTATTTCAGGTAGTGGGGGAGAAAAGTTCTTATCACAAGAAGCATCAAATCTGCTCTCAAAATCATTGGAATTTACTGGTTACTTCAAGATAATTGACAGAGATGCCTATCTTATAGATCCTGAAAAATCGGACATAATTGTTTCAAATATCAATTTCAAGAATTGGACCGGCATAGGTGCTGAACTTCTTATTACAGGCAGTCTTTTTTTAAAAGATAATATAATTGAAATGGAACTCAGGCTTTATGACACATTTAAAGGTTTATTGATCGTCGGCAAGAGATATAAAGGTGTTGTGAATAACCAGCGTAAAATGATACATCGTTTTTGCGGGGAGGTTATATATAAACTTACCGGCAGCAAAGGAATTTTTGGCAGTAAAATAGCTTTTGTATCCAAAAATTCCGGGAACAAGAATATATACTTATGTGAATTTGACGGACATAATCCTGAACAATTGACCTATAATAAATCCATAGCGCTTTCTCCTGCATGGTCATCAGATGCAAAATGGATAGCTTATACGTCTTACTCAAAGGGAAAACCTGATCTTTATATAAAACACCTGAAAGATAAACATGGCGCCATAGTAGCCAAAAAGGGAATAAATATTACACCTGCATGGATGCCGGGCAAATTTTCTCTCGCTGCGACTCTTTCGTTTTCAGGTAACTCAGAAATTTATTTGTTGACCGGAACAGGAAAAATTATTAAGAAATTAACAAATAACTGGGGGATTGATGTATCTCCAACGTTTTCTCCGGATGGCGACAAAATGGCATTTGTCTCAAACAGGTCTGGTTCTCCCCAGATTTATATAATGGATTTAGATTCCGGGCAGGTAAAGAGGTTGACGTTTCAAGGAAGATACAATACATGCCCGAACTGGTCTCCCGGGGGGAATAAAATAGCATATGCAGGCATGGGAAACGGGCAGATCAATATTTATTCGATAGATGTTGACGGAGAAAGCCCTGCATTACAATTAACACACGACTCAGGAAACAATGAGTCTCCCACATGGTCGCCGGATGGAAGTCTCATTGCATTTAGTTCAACTCGTGAAGGGCCTTGCAGAATCTATGTTATGACTGCTTATGGAACTGACCAGAGGTGCCTGCTTGCCTTGCCCGGTGAGCAGACAGATCCTGAATGGTCACCAAGAGTTATCGATAACTAAAAAAATAATTTATTCAAAAGGAGGAAAAAATGAAAAAAAAGTTGTGGATATGGCTATCTCTTTTATTAGTAATTCCTGGACTGATGATTGTTACTTCCTGTGCAAAAAAGACAGTTAAGGTTGACCTTGCTCAAACTCAGGAAGACGAAGCAGCAAAACTGGCTGCTGAAAAAGCAAAACTGGCTACTGAAAAAGCAAAGCAGGAAGAGATTGCAAGACAACGCGCTTTAGATGAAAAGCGTCGTCAAGAGGAAGCTGCGAGGCGTAAGATAATTACAGCCAGAAACTTATTCATGAATGAAAACATTTACTTTGATTTTGACAGGTCTGATCTTAAGCCTGAAACTCAGGAAATTTTAAAAGGAAAAGCCGAATGGCTGAGAAAGAATCCCGGTGAGTCAGTTATTATCGAGGGCCATTGTGATGAACGCGGAACAAACGAGTACAACCTTGCCCTTGGCGACAGGCGTGCCCAAAGCGCAAAGAACTTCTTGAAAGATCTGGGCATTGCAAAGTCAAGTTTAACAACGATCAGCTATGGCGAGGAACGTCCTGCTGATCCCCGGCGCAATGAAAAAGCATGGTCAAAAAACAGGCGTGCCCACTTTGTCTTAGAATAGTTGATAGTTATGTTTGAAGTGCCTAAAGTATATTAAAGTGCCTAAAATGCCTAAAGTTGTGGTACGCCTTCGGCGTGCTAATTGATAGGGACTTCCCTGAAAATAGCCTGCCCGGCGTAAAGGAGATCCATCGACCCGTTCTATGATCTTTCTATAAAAAAGGGTATTTTTATTTGTGGAAGTTTCCCAAAGTTGATATTCCAGAGCCCTTCTTTAAGCATTGACGACTGAAGGAATCTATATAAAATGGCAGAATTACTTAACTTTAGGCACTTTAGCTCACTTTAACATACTTTAGGCACTGTTTTTTACCATCTTTTGAAAAGGGCTTTGTTTCTGTAATGAAATATTCAGTTTTATTTTTATTACCATTTTTTTTTAATACGTTATATGGTTGCGCAATGTATGATGACGTTGTTACGCTTGAAAATCGCATATCTTTACTCGAGCATCGCGATGCAAAGTCAAAAAAATATAATAAAGCGCTAAAATCCAGGCTGGAAGAAAAGGAACAGGCACTTAGAAATCAATCTGCCGAAATGCATGCAATGCACGATCAGATAAAAGCTGAAATGCAGCGCATAAGCGGAAGTATTGACGAAACTGATTACTTATTAAAACAAAAACTGTCCGATTTAGATAAAATAACCGAAAACCGGTTGAAAAGAATAGAAAAAGCTGCCGGTTTAAATAAAAATTGCATAACGCGATTAGAGCAGTACCTCAATTTTGAATCAGACGAAAATGATCTGAAAATAAAACCAAAACCCCAATCCAGGCAAGAGCTTTCAGAAAATGAATTATACACGGTGTCTAAACAGGCATTTGATGCAGGAGACTTTGAAACCGCCCGCAATGGCTTTAAAAATTTAATAAATAAATTTCCAAAGTCGGCACATGCAGATAATGCTCAGTTCTGGATAGGTGAAATTTACTACAGTGAAAAATGGTATGAAAAAGCTATACTTGAATATCAGAAGGTTATAGAAAAATATCCAAAAGGAAATAAAGTGCCGGCTTCTCTTCTAAAGCAGGGACTTGCTTTCCTTAATCTTGGAGACAAAGCAAATGCTCGTCTTATATTGAAAGAACTTGTCAAAAAATATTCTAAGTCCAATGAAGCTAAGATAGCGACAAAGAAATTAAACCAAAATTGAGCGATTTTTTGCGAAAAAATCTGCCGAGATCTTTGATAGTATAGGATAGATGAGTAAAAAGTGCCTAAAGTATATTAAAGTGCCTAAAATGCCTAAAGTTGAGGTACGCCTTTGGCTTGCTATCTATTTTCAGAGCTTGATTATAACTTCAGCCGGAAATAAAGTGAGCAAAGTTGCGACCTGTGCGGGTAGATAATTCCTGAGCCCTTCCGAATGTTCTAATCCTCATCGCCAGGTTTTCGTAGGAGCAGGTTTACCCCGCCCGAATCGATTTGGCGGGCGGCATAAAGCCGCCCCTACAACGTCTCCTTCATAACCATCAACTCATTGACAACACACGGTAAATCTTACCCGCACAGGTTGCAAAGTTGTATGGTAAAAAAATTAAAATTGGCAGCGCCGAAGGCGTATTCCTCAACTTTAGGCACTTTAATATACTTTAGCTCACTTTAGGCACTTATAATATTTATGATAAAGGTCATCGGTATAGATCCAGGCTTGGCTGCAACCGGCATTGGCATCGTTAGAGGAATGGAGTCTAAAGTTGATGGCTTTTCATATGGCAGCATTAATACCTCAAAAAATATTTCTTTGCCGACCCGTCTTGATCAAATCTTTTCTAAGATTATCCTGATTTTAAAGGATGAAAAACCGGATCTAATGGTTGTAGAAGATGTTTTTTCTCTGGAAAAATATCCAAAGTCCGGGATTATACTGGGAAAGGTTTCAGGTGTTGTCCTTCTTGCCGGATGCCGGGTTGACGTGCCTTCAATTGAGGTTTCAGTTCGTGAAACAAAGCAGATTTTGACTGGAAACGGAAATGCAAGTAAAATGCAGCTTGAAAAAGCTGTAAGACACTTAGTTGGCTTAACAACTCCTATTAGACCTTACCATGCGTCCGATGCCTTGAGCCTGGCACTTATAGGCTTGTTTCGTTACAAAAAATGCATCGGCCAAAGTTTACGAGGTAAAACGGAGCATCCGTGATAAATTATATTGAAGGAAAACTATTAAAAAAAGAAGAAGAGCGGATAACTATTCTTGCTAATCAGATAGGATATGAAATCCTGCTGCCTGCAATCGTAATGGATACTCTTAAAACAAAGACAGCGGGAGAAGAAATATCTCTTTATATCTACTATCACCAGACTGAACGACAACCAAAGCCGGTTTTAATCGGCTTTAATCTGGAAATCGAAAAAGAATTCTTTCAGTATTTTATTTCTGTTGAAGCTATAGGCCCCCTTAAGGCGGTCAAAGCGCTTAATATCCCCGTCCGTGAAATAGCAAGCGCCATTGAATCAAAAGATGCAGCTAAACTTAAACAATTAAAAGGCATTGGAACAAGAACAGCCCAGAAAATTATTGCCTCACTTAAAGGAAAAATGGATAAATTCGTTTTAACTGCCGGGGACGGGCCCGAAGAAATACAGATTGTGGAAGACATTTCAAAACAGATGCTGAATGTGCTGGTTTCTCAGCTTGGTCACAAGACCAACGATGCAAAACGTATGATTGCTGAAGCAGTAAAACGTAACAAAACGATTTCTACATTTGAAGAACTCTTTGAAGAAGTATATCGCGGTGTTGATAACAAATAAAACAACTGCTAATGCAACCACATTATGCTGGGGCATGGGAACGAGAAAGTAATGTGGTTTCAAGTGGTTCAGCAAGAGGCTCTAAGGGTTTTGTCCAATTGAAGCTATAATTATTTTTTGTAGATTCTTAGCGGGCAGCAGGAAGCGATTCTATCAAAATCAGCATCGTTGTGGAGCAAAAGCAATTGATTCTCAATCGCTGTTTGGGCAATGATGCAATCTGCGGTTTTGCAGATGGTTATTCCCCGTTTGCGGCATTTCCGGTGGAGTTGAGCTGCCTTGATATAAGAATCTATACCATTAAGGGGATAAACCGGAAAATTAAGGAGGTTTTGCAGTGCTAATTTGAAGTCTCTATCTTGTTTAAAACCTTGAAGAACTTCTGTCAGAATGTATTCCGAAATACAAACCTCCTCCTCTGCTTCAACAAGTTCTTCAAGTAAGTCAACAGTCAATGTATTGATCCCGTTGAAAAAATTTATCCAGACAGACGTATCAACTAATATCGTCAAACCGCATGCTCCTCATCTCATCTAAATTCCCTTCCCAGTGAAGCCTTCCTTTCAATTTAAGAATTTCTTTTCTCTCCTTTCGCTGAACAAGCTCTCTGAGAGCAATATCTATCAGCTTTTTTTTTGTCTTTATTCCGGTATATTTCATGCCTTTTTCAACGAGTTTATCATCAAGCATAATGTTAGTCCGCATATTTTCACCTCCTTATACACCTTTTAGTATAATTAAATGTGTACGTCAAGTGCGTATATTACTGCCACACCCAAGCCACAACCATGAGAGCAATTGAAAAGGGGTTGATATTGTACAACTAATTTAATATTATACACGGTATGAATATCCCAAAACCTCGGCAGGCATTCTTATTTTTGGCCGAGCCCTTATACTGGCAAAGGGTTCCTCTTCGCTCGATAATCCTGGAAAGGAGAAAACATTGTATGTTATCCATTAAATCAAAAACAGGAAAGATGAATGTGGCAAGAATAGCCGCGATAGTGTTTCTAATTGTTATATCGTCTTCGTATGTCTTTGCTTCCCAATCTACCATTACAGAAGCCGCTGGGTATGCCTGCATGGGTGAGGACAGGTCAAGGAGGCAGACGGAACGGGCTGCGCTGGAAGCTGCAAAGAGAAACGCAATAGAGTTTGCATCGACCTACATGACAAGCGAGACGCATATCAAGGACTTTGAGCTTGAGAAAGATCTGGTATCTGCATACGCCAATGCCACAGTGAAAATCATTAAGGAACTCGAGAAAGAGTGGTACAATGACGCGAAGTCAGGGGATTGTTTCAGAGTAAAAATCAAGGTCGAGGTAATACCTGATGAAAAGGCAATGGAAAAAGTTTCTAAAAGAAAGGATGTTGTCGACAATCCATCTGCCCCGCTCCATGTCCGGCTCTGGGCAGACAAAAATGAATATAAAAGCGGCGAGAGGATGAGGATTTACATAAAAGGAAACAAGCCTTTCTATGCCTGTGTTATATACAAGGATGCTGCCGGGGAAATGGTTCAGATACTACCTAACCCATACAGAAATGAAAATTATTTTCAGGGCGGGACTATCTATGAAATTCCATCCGGCAATGACAGGTTTGATCTGGAAATAAGGCCTCCATTCGGCAAGGAAAATATAACCGTATATGCAAGCACATCACCGCTGGGCAAGATAGACCTTCACTCTCAGGGAGGAGTCTATTTTGTCAAGACAAAGGCAAAGGACATCGGTGCAAGAACAAGAGGAATAACACTAACCGGAAAATCAAGCGACAAGAGCAACTATGCCTCTGAGTTTTATGAAAATAAGGCTGAAGTTAAAACAAGGTCTGCGAAATAAGCGACATGCGGCACGTTTGGGGAACGTGCCCTACAGAAACATAGGCACAAACAAAGATGTATGGCCTATTCCCTGAACAGGCCGAAACTTAGCTTCGGCCATTAAATCTCTCACAGAGTCCACGGAGCGCACATAGAAAAGCAAAAAACTCAGCGATCTCTGCGGGCTCTGTGAGAGAAAAAAGAAGGCTCAACCGGAACTGGTGTGATGACTAACACCGTCAACCGGAATCAATGTGGTCAATGAAATCAAACTGTTACGCAAATCATTGTTAAGATATAAATGCTTTAACTATGGTATGAAGAGTAAAAAAGTAGCATTTTTTGATTTTGGTGTAACTACCTGGAAAACAATGAATAAATGGCAAAAAGAGGTAAACATTCGGCCAACCCCTTACGGTGTTATTTCAATATGTTACAGTGTATGATTATTAGCATATCGAACATTATTGCGTGACCATATTTACATGTTCCAAAAGATCCATTTTTTAACCTACTGAAATCATTATTATTTTGCAATATGTATCATTTGTTTTGAGATATAGCCCATATATGCAGTGCCAAAAAACACCACATAACATATTGAAATTAAAGAAGAAGGGGTTAACCGAATATTTACAAAAAGAGGGTTGTTTTACCACATCAGTTCCGGTTGACCCAAAAAGAATACCTTTTTAAGAGACCATCTGTCTTAAAATATAGAAAAAAGCGTGGAGGTGAAATGTGCATAAAATAAACTTTGCTTTAAGGATACTGGCAGCGGTTTTTGCTGTCCTCGTAATTTCAAATACTGCAATGGCTTATGAAAAGCCTGAATTTTTTGTACAGTTGGGGCATTCGGACGATGTTAATTCCGTAGCTTTTTCCCCTGACGGCTGGTATGCCCTGTCAGGGAGTAATGATAAGACACTTAAGCTCTGGGACATTGCCACGGGAAGGGAGATAAGGACATTCAAAGGGCATTCGAAAATGGTTTATTCCGTAGCTTTTTCCCCTGACGGCAGGTATGCCCTGTCAGGGAGCTGGGATAGCACTCTTAAGCTTTGGGACATTGCCACGGGAAGGGAGATAAGGGCATTCAAAGGGTTAATTCCGTAGCCTTTTCCCCTGACGGTAGGTATGCCCTGTCAGGGAGTAAGGATAAGACACTTAAGCTCTGGGACACATCAACAGGCAAAGAAATCACCCAGCTTATCAGCTTCACCGACAGCGAATGGATCGCCATCACTCCTGAAGGTTATTTCAATGCCTCGCCAAACGGCGCAAAGCATCTAAATATGAGGGTTGGCAATAATATCTATTCAATAGACAACTTCTATGAGAAATTCTTCAATCCTGTTTATGTGGTATCTGTTTTACAGGGTAAAAAGGTCGTGGCTGTTGCAGACATACGAAAAGGGTTTGCGCTGCCGCCTGATGTAAAGATTACCTCTCCTGAACCGAATGCAACATTTAACGCAGACATCATAACTATAACGGTCTCAGCAAAAGACACCGGTGGCGGAATAGATGAAATAAGGCTGTATCACAACGACAAGGCAATCGGTGAAGACCAGAGGGCTGTGAAGATAGTTCCAAAAGGCAATGAATTAACTAAAACATATACCGTTACCCTTGTGGATGGACTAAACAATTTCAGAGCGGTAGGGTTCAGCAGGGACAGGACAGAGTCAAACCCATATGAGTTGATAGTAAAACTCACCGCCCCATCAAAAGATGTATCCATGTATATCCTCGCAGTAGGCATAAACAAATACAAAAACCCTGCCCTTAACCTCAACTACGCAGAGCCTGATGCCAGAGGCATAGTTGACTTCTTCAAACAGAATGGCAGGGGACTCTTTAAAAATGTTGCGCTTATTGAAATTTACAATGAACAGGCGACAAAACAAGGCATAGCCTTAAAACTGAAACAATTACAGAACACACAGCCGCAGGACGCGGTATTGATATACCTTGCAGGGCATGGAGAGAGCTTAGGAGATAAATGGTATTTCATTCCCCATGAGATTACCTATCCTGAAAGGGAAGAAGACGTAAAGACAAAGGGAATATCGTCAGAAGAACTTTCAGGATATATAAAAGACATAAAAGCGCAAAAGATACTCATGCTGATAGATGCATGTAAATCAGGCGCAGTGATGATTGCATTCAGGGGATTTGAGGACAGAAAGGCGCTCTCGCAGCTTTCAAGGTCAACGGGAGTGCATATCATAGCAGCGTCCACAAAAGACCAGTTTGCGGCAGAGGTGAAAGAACTTGGACATGGAGTGTTCACCTATACCCTTCTTGAGGGATTGAAAGGCAAGGCATCAAGTGGAGGTGAAACAGTTACAGTCCGAAAGCTGATGGGGTATGTGGAAGAACAATTGCCTGATATCACAAAAAAATACAAGCAG
>Ga0255432_1160_pt1 | contig 10442 bp, 10 predicted proteins | sample ANMaggSeSYBR02I6_FD_182656 | JGI IMG/M metagenome (GOLD analysis project Ga0255432, IMG submission 182656) | Sediment cell enrichment communities from methane seep in Santa Monica Basin, California, United Staets - ANME aggregate JGI... | ecosystem: Environmental > Aquatic > Marine > Cold seeps >...
ACAGGGGTTTTAAAAAAAATGCTCGGAAACATGGGTGTTGATAAAGAAGAAAAAAAGATAAAAGCGTGAAGAATGAAGACCTGACCCTGTGTCTTTTTCTATCTAAAAACTCACAACATAACTAAACTCACAACATAATGACCCCTATGTCTTTCCGCTACTGGATTTTCTAAATCGAGGAAGAAAATATGAAACTTACCGCTCTTTTACCCATGAAAGGTCATTCTGAACGCGTCCCCAATAAAAACATGAGGCCATTTGCCGACCGTCCCTTATATCATCGTGTTGCAGAAACTCTTGAAAAATCCACTCTAATTGATTCTATCATAATTAATACGGACAGTAAGATTATAGCTGCTGATGCTATTATGCATTTTCCAAAAGTAAGGATTCATGAACGACCAGCGGAGCTACGTGGAGATTTTGTTGCTATGAATGACATTATTAATTATGATATAAATCTACTCCCAAATGAATATTTTCTGCAAACCCATAGCACAAATCCTTTGTTGACTGTTGAAACTGTTAATGAGGCAATTTTAAAATTTGAAGCATTGATATCTGATTTTGATTCACTATTTTCTGTTACTATGATACAGACAAGGCTCTATTGGGAATCAGGCATAGCTGTGAATCATGATCCATCAGTTTTACTGCGCACACAGGATTTACCGCCTATATTTGAAGAAAATTCAAATATATACATTTTTTCAAGAAAAGCATTTATCGAAGCGGGTAATAAAAGAATAGGCCTTAACCCACAGATGTTTGTTATGAACAAACTTGAGACAGTTGATATAGATGAAGAGGAAGATTTCATTTTTGCAGAAGCTCTTTTTCAATTACGAAAAAATGGGAAATAGGATATTTTCATGAACATAAAGAATAAGTTGAAAAATAATAAAACTGTCGTTGGTTCATGGATTAACACCGCGAGTTCAATAGTCGCCGAGCTTATGTCATCAACCGGCTTTGATTTCCTTGCTGTTGATGCAGAACACTCAGCGGTTGATCTGATTCAAACCCAGCCTCTGTTTCAGGCCATAAAGTCTGGGAATCAAGATTGTGCTACTTTGGTACGACTGAAAGGGAACGATTATTCCGATACAAAAAGGTACATGGATGCAGGGGCTGAGGGAGTTATTGCGCCCCTTATTAACACTGCTGAACAAGCTGCTGAATTAGTCCGTTCTGCAAAATACCCGCCACTTGGTATGCGTGGGGTTGGGTTTTGCCGTGCCAACAGTTATGGTATGAGGTTGCAAGAAGCAGTGAAAACAGCCAACGAAAAGACTTTTGTCTGTGTACAGATTGAACATGCTGATGCCTTAAATAACTTAAATGAAATTTTCAGCGTACCAGGGATTGATGCCGCTATGATTGGCCCCTATGATCTGACGGCATCCATGGGAATTACCGGACAATTCGATCATTCGGAAATGGTTGCCGCAACCAAAAAAATTCTTAACGCATGTCAGAAACATTCCATTATTCCCGGAATTCATGTGGTTCAACCGAATGTGGACGAAGTTGTTCGAAGATACATCGAGGGGTATCGTTTTATTGTATATAGCCTTGATATCACAATGCTGACAACATCCTGTGAACGGGGATTGCATGAAATTCGAAAAGCAATAAATGCGGCATAATTAATTATAAGAGGTCAAAATTGAAAAAAATCCTCATTACGACATCATCATTTGGAAAACATGATTCGAAGGTTCTTAGCGATATTGAAAAGCAAGGTTTTGAATATGTAAAAAATCCTTTTGCACGCAAACTCACGGAAAATGAAGTAATCGAACTGATTCAGGAACACGAGCCTGTTGGAATTATTGCGGGTGTAGAGCCGTTGACTCGAAAAGTTTTTGAACTATCAAAATGTGTCAAGGTTATCTCACGGTGTGGTATTGGCATGGATTCGGTTGATTTGAATGCTGCCGGAGAGTATGACATCAGTGTTGTCAATACACCGGATGCCCCTACCATTCCAGTCGCTGAACTCACCATAGGGCTGATTCTTGCACTGCTGAGAAAAATCCATATATCTGACGCTGCTATCAGGCGAAACGACTGGGTTCGTCCTACTGGAAATTTGCTCTATGGGAAAACAGTAGGTATCATTGGTTGCGGCAGAATAGGTTCCTACGTAGCAACGTTGCTGCATTGCTGTGGTTGTAAAGTCATAGGTCATGACCCGTTCGTGAAAAAAAAGGATGGAATTCGACTGGTCGATTTAGAAGAGCTTTTATCGAACTCCGATATCGTATCGTTGCATATGCCATATAGTAATGAGTGTAAGCATTTTATTAATGCCAGGCGTCTTCAGGTTATGAAGGAAGGAGGGATTCTCATTAATGCGGCGCGTGGTGGTTTGGTAGATGAAAGCGCTCTTTATGATGCCCTTGTTTCGGGCCATCTTGGTGCAGCGGCTCTGGACTGTTTCGAGGAGGAACCATATACCGGGAGATTGAAAACATTTGAAAACGTTCTTTTGACAGCCCACATAGGTTCCTATGCCAGAGAGGGTCGAATTTTAATGGAAAGACAAGCTGTTGAAAACCTTTTTAGTGAATTTGATAAGATGGGGGCCGCTATATGAATATTGCAGTAACAGGTGGTGCAGGTTTCCTTGGCAGCCATGTCGCCGATGTCCTGAGTGACGCGGGACATAACGTAACAGTCTTTGATATAATAGAATCTCAATATTTACAATCCAACCAGAAAATGATTTTGGGCGATCTCATGGATCAAGAGCTTTTGGATTCGATCGTCGCAAATCAGGATGCTGTGTATCATTTCGCAGGTATAGCGGATATAGATGAATGTTCAAATCGTCCTGTGGATACTGCAAAATATAATATTTTAGGAACAGTTCAGCTTCTGGAGGCTTGCCGAAAAAGTGGAGTAAAAAGATTTGTTTTTGCAAGTTCAGCTTATGTATATAGTGATTCAGGGGGTTTTTACCGTGCAAGTAAACAGGCTTGCGAATTATTTATAGAAAATTATAATACGCTTTATGGACTGAAATATACTTGTCTTCGATACGGTTCATTGTATGGATATCGGGCCGATGGCAGAAATAGTATTTTTCGAATGATTGACCAGGCTATCAGGGAAAATAAAATAACTTATAGAGGCACTGGTGAAGAAATACGAGAATATATTCATGTTCAAGATGCAGCGGAAATTAGTGTAAAAATTCTGGGACCAGAATATGAGAATCAGCACATTATTATCAGCGGTGTTGAAAAGATGCGCTATTTGGATTTGCTCGAAATGATAAGAGAGATGCTAAATAAAGACATTGAAATTGAAATGTTACCGTCCAAACGAAAGGCGCATTATAAGATAACACCCTATAACTTCAGCCCGAAACTGGGTAAAAAAATAGTAAACAACCCTCATATCGATATGGGCCAAGGGCTATTACAATGCATGGCTGAAGTTTATGAAAAGGTTCATTGCAAAAAACATGAAGAGATGGGACTACTTGTCAATGGGAAGTAACATATGAGAAAAGTAGTTTATCTTTCACATCCTCTTAGTCCGACAACTCCGGCTTATGCGAATGGAAACACTTTAAGAATTGAAGAGGGTAACAGTATAATCAATGGGGATTCCTGCAACACATCAGTTTGGCATCTTCCCAATCATTTGGGCACTCACATCGATTTTCCAAAACATTTTATTCAAGGTGGAAAAACCGTTACCGATTACCCGCCTGAATTCTGGATTTTTAACTCACCTTTTTTGCTTGATATAGCGCCCGTTAGACCAGGGCAAATTATAGTACCAGATGATATCGATTTCGCAGGCATTAGAAATGATGCAGACCTTCTGATTATCAAGACCGATTTTTGTGAATACAGGAAAGACAATGTTTACTGGAAAAGTAATCCTGGTTTTGACCCATGCCTTGCCGAATTGTTTCGGCTTAAATTACCCCTGCTAAGGGTGATAGGCTTTGATTCAATTTCCCTTTCCTCTTTTTCAAACAGAGATCTGGGCAGAAAGGCGCATAAAGCCTTTCTAAATAATGAAGGGGCAATTTTACCACTTGAGGATATGGACCTGACAAATATTAACAGAAACACGCTTTTGCATGAGGTGATAATTTCCCCCATCGTAGTTGAAGGCACTGACGGTGCCCCTTGTACAGTTTTTGCTACGATTTCATGAAGTTTTCAATCCAGACCGGAGTTTTTATGAAATGGCAGGCAGTGTTTTTTGATTTTGACGGTGTTATTCTGGACTCGGTAAATGTCAAAACAAAAGCATTTGAAAAAATGTTCGAGCCGTATGGTCCTGAAGTCCAGAAGAAAGTGGTTCAATATCACCTTGAAAACGGCGGCGTTTCCCGCTTCGATAAATTTCGATACTATTATGAAAATATATTGAAATCGTCAATTGGAGAACTTGAAATTCAGAAACTTTCTCAAGAATTTTCTGACCTTGTAGTAAACGAAGTTATTGATTCCAACTTCATTGAAGGCGCTTATGAAACATTGGAAAAGTTGGCGCAAGCTTCAATTCCTGCCTACGTGGTATCCGGCACACCACATGATGAAATCAATTTAATTGTAAAAAGAAAAAAACTTGGTCATTTTTTCATTGAGGTGCACGGTTCCCCGAGAAAAAAATGGGAAATCTCACAGAATCTCCTGGACAGGAAAGGTTATGATCCCTTAAATTGCATTTTTATTGGTGATTCCCTTTCCGATTACCAGGCTGCCCAGAAAACGGGCATGCAGTTTCTTGGCATTGTTCCGGAAGACTCTCCTTCACCCTTTCCCAGAGACACAATGGTATCTGTCAACGTTTTCATATGAGATTAAATCAACATCAAGGTTTGTTAAAGACAAAATGATAAAATATCACCTTTGGAGTCCGCTATGGACGGAAACTATGGATCGAAGTTGATATTTTTGCAGAAGAGAAAGAGGTGTGAAATTTTTAAAGCTGATATTAAAAACATTTTGAAAAGAGCAACAACCCCTTTAATGAGGCGTCGATTGAAATCCTTGCTCGGTATGGGATCACTATGTGAAACAGTGATCGTCTTTAAGGCCATGAGAAATAATGCAAAAAATAAAGTCATGGTCGACGTCGGGGCACACCATGGCGATTCACTGGAAGAATTCGCCAGAGATGGATGGACTATCTATGCATTCGAACCGGATCCGGAAAACAGGTTGGCCCTTGTGCGGCTATGTCGCCGTTTCCCGAATGTAACGATCGATCCACGAGCAATTTCAGATAGAAATGAAAAGAACCGCCAGTTTTACACTAGCGACGTTTCATCTGGAATCAGTGGGCTTTCGGCCTTTGATTCCAGCCATAAAGAGGCTTTTCTGATAGATACTGTAACCTTGGACAATGCCTGCCGAGAGAAGGGTATTTCAAATATCGATTTTCTTAAAATTGACACCGAAGGATTTGATCTGTTTGTCCTTAAGGGTGTTCCTTGGAATCGCGTTCAACCCCAAGTAATTGTATGTGAATTCGAAGATGGAAAAACCAGAGCTCTTGGATATTGTTACCATGATATGGCAAACTTTCTGGAGGAGAAGGGTTATCAACTGATCATCTCCGAATGGTACCCGATTACAGATTATGGGAGCAAACATCAATGGCGACGCTTTTCATATTCTCATTGCAATCTCCTGGATGAAAATTCATGGGGAAATATCATCGCCGTAAAAAACGATAAATGGTATCGGTCAATACGTCACCTTTCATATGAGTATAAAAAACGGTTTGTGTAAATAGGACCTTCATTTTATCTATTTTTATCCGGCGAGGTTTGTTGTGGTCAAGTTCGGCACTGGTACGAAGTGAGGGTAAAATTCCGTTTAAAATTGGCCCACCCACTTTTTAACAGAAAGCCTGGAGGGTGTCGGGTAACCGGCATTCCTACCACGGCGGTTCGATAATATGGAGGAAACTGTGATTCAGAAAATAGTTAAAAATATAAAGCAAGGCACTCTTGGAATTGTTATCAAGAATTTATTTAGACGCAGTATAGGGCTTAAACCTATTAATAGATTTTATATTGACAACCAAATAGACGCAATATCGATTCTCGTTAGTCAAACGAACAGGTGGCTAAGAGCTAATGAGAATAAAAAGGTTCTCGTTGTAACAGATCACAGTAATGTGTCCAGCAATATAGAGTCTGGTCTCTCCCAAAAAAAGATTCCCTTTCAAAAAACAACGATCGATATGCTGGATCAAATATCGAGTAGAGATGCCAATCAACTGGCTTGTATTATAGCCGGTTTTCTTGACCCAAAACAATTAACTAAACTTGGCATTAAACTTGCCAAGCATCCACTCTTTTCGGAAATACCATTTGAATTCAGTATAGTTCCGAAAGATTCCTATACAACTCTGCTGAAACACGATCGGCAAGAAAATTCATCTTTTATCTCTCCTCTTCTCATTTCTGACGTAGACTATTTCGGTATTTATGAATCATCTCTCTCGCTATTTGAGAGAAAGTGTCAAATACGTGACTATATGGATCTTTGTCAATTACTGCAAACAACGATTGAGAGACAGATAGAAGGTGATGTCGCAGAGTTCGGCTCATTTAAGGGTCATAGTGGCTATCTAATCGCTCAGGTACTACATAAGATTAATAACAAGAAGAAGCTGTATATGTTTGACATGTTCGATGAATTTCCTGAAGAAACTGTAGGCCTTGATTCTTTTTGGAACAAAACACATATAGTAGACTATGAAGAAGTTAAAGCTAAATTTAGGCCTTTTGAGAACGTCACTATTATTAAAGGAGATTTCACCGAAACCTTTAGTAGAACTCATATTAATAAACTGTGTTTTGTGTACATAGACTGCGATTCATATCGAGGAACAAAGTTTCTCCTGAATACAATATATGATAACCATCTAAGCGAAAAAGGAATCATTGTTTTGGAAGACTATGGGCATGGGCCACTTTTGGGCAATAGAGTTGCCTTTCATGAGTTCTTTGATGAAAGGAGAGATTGTTTCAAATTTTTCTCTCAATTTAGTGGCTTTCAAATAGTAGTAAAAATAACAACCTAACATCTATTTATATTAGAATCAATAAGAAACGAATAGAAAACATGAGACAATTATAAAGTAGAGAGCTTCCAAACTATATGGAAAATTGTTTAAAAACAAGACAGAATAATATTTATAAAATCGCTCAAAAGGCCTTTCGATATTTATGGGAATCGGCGACTTTTACTACATGGGGGAATTATTTAGCACGTTTTTTTACCTGGATTTTAATTATTCCATTAGTACTTACTCGGTTCTCGACAGAAGAAGTTGCAGTTTGGTTTTTATTTGCCACTATAGTGAACTTAGGGAATTTAGCAGATTTGGGATTCTCCCCGACTTTTATCAGGCTTACCGCATATGTGATGGCAGGAGCTACAAGTTTAAATGATTTTCGGGATTCTGCTAAAAATAGAGGGTCTGGAGAGACTAACTGGCGATTAATGGAAGATCTTTACGCTAATATTAAATTGGTTTATGTTATTCTTTGTATTATTGCACTTCTTCTCTTGGGGATTGGTGGAACTTTAGCCTTAAAGAAACAAATATCTACTATCCCGAATAACGATTTGATTTGGATTGCCTGGGCGGTTATTTGTTTTAGCACTATTATCTCATTTTACGGCAGAGTGTACAATAACCTGCTTCAGGGAATGAACTTTGTTGCACTCGTAAATCGCTGGAATGCCATTTTGGGCATTCTAAGTATATTAAGTTCTTTTTTCGTGCTGTTACTAAATGGGGGTATTCTAGGACTGGTTATTGCTATTCAGTTCTGGAAGATTATGGAGGTTTTGAGGAATTATATTTTCTTAATGCGTGTAGCAGAAAAAAGATTTGTTGCTTACAAAGGAATGCGCTACAATCAAAATGTTTTCGCAGCTACTTGGTCTCCCGTATGGAGAACCGCTATTGGTATTACCGGTTCAACCGGAGTTGTTCAGGCAAGTGGAGTTATCTATGCCCAGTTTAGTGACGCTGCAAGTTTAGCTTCTTATCTGCTTGCGTTAAGATTGATGACACAAGTTAGTCTTTTTTCTCAAGCTCCATTTTATTCCAAGATCCCAATATTTTGCAGATTACGGGCAGAGGGCAAACTCAAGGAACTCGCAATATCTACAGGAAAAGCAATGAGGAATGCTTTGCTGGTTTTCCTGCTGGGGACTTCTGTAATCGGTTTTGGTGCAGACTTAATACTGAAAGTTATTCATTCAAATGCCGGTTTTATTACCCCGCAGATGTGGAGCTTTATGGTATTTGTCTGGCTTCTTGAACGGCATCACGCCATGCACGCACAGATCTATGGTACAACAAACCATATCCCATTTTACATTCCAATTTGTATTTCAGGCCTATTTAATTTGGCCTTGTCGATTGTACTGGTGGGTAAGTATGGTATCTGGGCCTTTCTGTGGGCGCATTTTATCTCCAATGCTATGATAAACAATTGGTGGAATGTTAAAATCTCCTTGAAGAGTATTAAGGTAAAGTTTTTCACATGGGTAAAAGAGTATTTGATTTTGCCGGTCTTATGTTCGATTCTATTATTTATCATACAAATCAGTATGTTTTATTGAGGAAACGATGTTTATTAAGAAAAAACACAATACGCTGTTTTCCAAAAATTGTCCTGAAACCTGTATCTTATTTATTACCTTCGGTAGAAAAGAAATAGCAACGCGCTCTTTTTCATCCTTAACAAACGCTCTGTCCAATTACCGTGATCGAGTAAGGATTATTGTTTCAGACGCGACCAATGATATAAATAAAATATCCTGGTTCAAGGATGCCGGGGCCGATGACATCATTTGGACTCCCCATTTTACAAGTGCGGCAACTTCAAGGAATTTGGCAGTAACCCTTATGTTGGATAAATATTCAGCTGAAAATATTTGTCTACTGGAAGACGATTTTGAATACAGTAAAGACTGGTATCCGGTACTGCTGAAAACATGCCGGGAAAATTTCGGAAAAATATCCCCTTGGGGGCTGTCATACGGAATGTTTACCGCATCAACACATAAAATAGAAAAAGAGCGAATTAAAAATGATAAAATAAACGGATTGCGGGCGTATATATTCGGAGGAGTTGCGGATCAAAGATTTATGCCTACACATCATTATTTGGCTACGTTAAGGATGTGGGATCCTGATATCCTTGGCATAAGTTTTTGTCAAACTGGAATGCAGACCTCCCGCAATACAATGAGAGGCTTTTGCGGAGGAATAATACCTGATAGAGATAACTGGCTGTGCCGCCCGATACCCGAACAGGCAAGCACGTGGAGCGGCGGCAATCGGGATGCCGGACCACAGGCCCATGATTTGAATCCCAAAAAATTCAGGATAATCTGTGAAACGGCAAAAAAGATCGGTGGTTATGAAAAAGACTGAATAGAAAAGGACCGAGTTGATGAAGAACAAACCTAACCATATCGTTTTAACGACAATTTTTGATCCGATTATGCTGGACTGTTTATATGAGAATTTATCGGAATTCGAGCATCTGCATGACACCAAAGTTTGGGTTGTCGGTGATACCAAAACCCCGAAGGAATGTGGAGAACGCTGTCAAAGAAATTCAGACAGAGGGATGGATGTCATGTATATGGACATCCTATCACAAAATGAATGGGGGAAGCGTTTTAAAGCATTGTATGCCAGGATACCATTTGCCAATGAAACACGCCGAAATATCGGGTATTTGATGGCCCTTGAGAATGGCTGTGAAAGGCTGATTTCAATTGATGATGATAATTTTCTCTGCGATGGCGACGATTTTGTATCCGGGCACAGTGGGACGGGATTTCCTCTTTTATACGAAACAATAAAAGAGAACCATGGATTCCATAACCTGTGCGAATATCTTGAACTTGAACCGGATCGTAACATTTACCCACGGGGATTTCCATTTGCCTTACGTGGAGGGAATACCAAAAATAATCCCAAACCCTGCACCGCCCCGGAAAACTCCAAAATCGGGGTTACGGCGGGGCTATGGATTAATGAACCGGATATAGATGCAGTTACGTGGCTGAATGGTAGAATCATCAGCAAGAGATACAAGGGAGCGAATAAACTCGTGCTCTCCCAAGACACATGGACCCCTATTAATACACAAAACACGAGTGTTGTCCGTGAATTGATTCCGGCATATCTATGTATCCCAATGGGAGTTTCGGTCCCAGGAGGAAAAATTCAGAGATACGGCGACATCTGGGGGGGATATTTTCTCCAAGCCATTTTAAAGGGTACCCAATGGTTTGTTTCGTTTGGATCTCCGATTGTGGATCATAGGCGAAACCCTCACAATTATGTAGATGACCTCAGGTGCGAATTTTGGGGTATGATCCTGACCGACTGGCTCTTGGAAAAGCTTAGGAATTCTTTTG
>Ga0255432_1054_pt1 | contig 10433 bp, 13 predicted proteins | sample ANMaggSeSYBR02I6_FD_182656 | JGI IMG/M metagenome (GOLD analysis project Ga0255432, IMG submission 182656) | Sediment cell enrichment communities from methane seep in Santa Monica Basin, California, United Staets - ANME aggregate JGI... | ecosystem: Environmental > Aquatic > Marine > Cold seeps >...
AGTGAAAAGAAAGTTGAAGAGAAAACAGAAGAATTGATCTATGAATTCCATGCGCATTTTCAAGAATACGTCGAACTTCATCCTGAAGATGCGGATCGAAAGGATGAAATATTTCAAGGATGGGCTATTCAGAAAATAGCAGGGCTTCAGTTGTCTATTTTGGAATTGGCCGAGAAATTCAACAATTTTTTGAAAAACAAATAAATTGCAGAACAAATCATTTGAGCTAACGGAAGACGCTGGTTCGTTCTCGTAAAGTAATGAATCAGAGCGGAAGGCTTTACCGCCGTAGCTCAGTTCAGACGTTCGGTGAGAGACAAGAAACTTGCTTTAATCTTTCAAACAACATAAACTGAAACCATGAAAAAAAGCGTATATTTAGAAACTTCAGTTATCAGCTATTTAGCTGGCCGTCTTAGTAGCAATTTGCTAACTGCAGCATGCCAACAAGTCACATCTCAATGGTGGGCAGAAAGACGGTACGACTATGACTTGTTCATTTCCGAGTTGGTAGTAAGAAAAGCACGTGCCGGCAATCCTGACGCAGCTAATCGAAGATTAGAATACATGAAAGAACTTGCGGAACTAACCATTACTGAAGAAGTAAAACAATTGACCATCGTATTAATATCAGATGGATCATTTCCGCCTCGCGCTCAAGCGGATGCTCTTCATATCGCTATAGCCGCAGTTCATAAGATTGATTATCTTCTTACGTGGAATTGCCGACACATAGATAATCCAGCAACAAAGCCTAAAATTCGTTCAAGTTGCTCTGTTGCAGGCTTTACTTGCCCGGAAATTTGTACACCTATTGAGATCATGGAGGAAAGCAGTCATGATGAAGAATGATATTATCGAAGAAGTATGGCGGAATAGAGATAAATTCGCCAAGCAGCATAACTACAATATAGATAATATGGTAGCTGAACTTCAAAAGTCGGAACAAAATCCATTTAGCCGTTTAGTTGATCGAAGAAAATTAGCACCGAACCAGGCGCTTGAGATGGACTGGGCAAAGCCGTGCCGCTTTTTGAAAGGCAGTATTTGACCGATAGTTTTTGTTTTTATCAGAGTTTTTCGGTTATCGTTGCCCAGCCCCTCAGCTTTACGTTAGCCGGACTGCTCAATAATCCTGATACAAAATTAAAAAGTTGACTTTTTGTAAAATTTATCCGATAATATTAAATAATTATTCATGCAATTACATTATAAAAAAATATGACCAAACATTTTAAAAATATATTAAGGGGGGTCGGCAGTATCATGGATATAGCCCCTTTTACAGATTACAGGCGATTTGTGCCAAAAGAAAATATTCAAGAGAGAATGCACGGTCATTGGGCTCGTACAGGCCGCAACATTCAACATGCGGTAAAACGTTTCACTAATGAGCAAAAGAAAATCCAAAAATAGACTTCCCACCAAAAGTCCTACTGTTCCAGCAGGACAGAAAGAGCAAACCAAAGTAGCCCATCTCACTCAACAGCAATTTTCTGGGCCAGTTCCTCACCCTCAAATTCTTCAAGGATATGACCAAATAATTCCAGGAGCAGCAGAAAGAATACTAAGAATGGCGGAAGAGGATGCAGAACACCAGAGAAAAATAGAGAAAACCGCCATTACCCTTGCAGGGGATGAGGTGAAGAGAGGCCAACGATACGGGCTCACCATTGGTATTTTTGCCTTTATAACCAGCATTATTGCCCTTGCCCTCGGTTCTGAAAAAACAGCCATCGCTCTTGGCGGTACTACAGTAGTTGGTCTTGTTGCTGTTTTTGTTACAGGTCGCATCAAACAATCATTAACGAAAGATAACGGCGAACAAGACGCTTGAGATGGACTGGGCAAAGCCGTGCCGCTTTTGAAAGGCAGTATTTGACCGATAGTTTTTACCTTTATCATAGTTTTTCGGTTATCTTGCCCAGCCACTCAGCTTTACGTTCGCTGTAAAAATTATCCAACGCAAAATAACATCGTCTCAAAAAATTTAATTGACTCAGATTGGCGGTGAGTTTATACTTTTAAATATAAACTTAATTTGTAGGAGGTAGCATGAAAGCCACAGCAAAAGATCTGAGGTTTCATTCAAAAGAACTCATTGATTCTGTCAGAAGAGGTGAAGAAGTCGTTATCACTTTCCGTGGAAAGCCCTGCGCCAAGCTTGTTCCCTACCAGGAACTTAAGAATAAAATAGAAGAAAATGAAGCGTTCGGAATGTGGAAAGATAATGACATTGCCGATAATGTTAATGAGTACGTTAGAAATTTAAGAAAAGGAAGATTCTAAATGCTCGTCGATACTGATGTCCTCATTTGGTATTTAAAAGGAAATGAGAATGCATATCAAGTCATTGAGAATTCAAGCAATTTTTTTATTTCTGTTGTGACCTATATGGAACTTGTCCAAGGAATGAGAAACAAAAAAGAATTAAACAATCTCCGCAAGGCTTTGCATATTTGGAATGCTAAAATTCTCTATATTTCCGAAGAGATATCTGCCAAAGCAATGTTTTACGTCGAGCAACATTTTCTAAGTCATTCAATGCAATTGGCAGATGCGCTCATCGGAGCCACGGCAATCGCTTATGGTAATCCTGTTCTTACGGGGAACGATAAACATTACAAAGTTTTGAAAGACCTGAAAATCAAAAGATTCAGGCCATAACATTTTGTAATAATACAACAAAACAGCGAACAAAGGTAAATATTCGGCTTACTTTTTCATGAGTTAATTTTTCAACAAAACTCTAAATTTTTTATCAATAGGATATACCCAAATATCTTTAATAGGAACACTTATTTTCCCAGGTGGTCCAAGTTTTCCACGGCCTTTGGTTTGTCCAACATTGATCCAGTTGGCCGCTTTGTAGCAAGTGCCGGTAAATTGATTTTTTTGTACAAAAGATTCCAGCAACACTGGCCGGATATTATATTTTTCTTCCCAATCATCCGGAAGCCGGTGTGCTGTTAATGAGAGTATTTTTGATGCAAGATTTTTCGATTTTATCCATGGTAAAATAAGGAATCTGGCATTATTTGCAATCAAATTCAGATTTTTCTTTCGCTGGTCATGATTCCATCCAATAAATTGATCTCTTGGCGCAGTTTGCCATGCTGCTGCACCAAAGCCTGTCAGGGCAACAATTTGTTTACCTGCGGTAATAAAATAACGTAGTTGAGCTCCAGGCAGGATGGTATAGCCAAGATAATGATATCGCTCAATGTATTCATTCCATAAAGCTGAGGTGGTTTTGGTGACCATTTGTAAATGCAGTTGTGGCATCTGATTGACAGAGCATACAAGCGGACTTTGTGGATCAGTGGCTGGTGTGAACTCAATTTTTTTTACAGGCGCTTTGGCATGGGTGGGAGGGGGCAGCACTATTAATCCATCTCTGTGCATACGCAGCATGGCAACACGGCACGACATATCCTTGAGTTTACCGTCAGGTTTGAACCATTGAAGCATCCGGCATACTTCTTTGGAAATCCGCATCCGGTTGAACTCGGGATTTTGTTTTATGAGGGATCGAATCTGTTCAAATTCTTTGGGAGTGAAGTCCCGACCACAGTAGCGGGTCATCATGTGTCAGGTGGCCTGGAAAGTTTATGTCGACGCTCTTCATCCATTTCCCAGGGAAGAAAGGAGGATAAATCATCCGGTGCCTTACCATGGTTTTCTGCACAAGCAGTCAGGTATGATCTTAGCCAGTGATTGCAGTTGAGACCACATAAAACTATGGTTTGAAAAATTGAAAACATTATCGCTGCCAACTGAGAACTCCAAAGGCTTCCTGAACCATAAAAATTTTTACGCCCTGTTACAGGATTACGGATGGATCGTTCTCCTTTATTATTGTCCATCGGCACGTCAGGGTGATCTACAAAAATACTCAGACCTTCCCAGTGGTTCTGCAAACTTGTTAAAATCTTATATTTAACGTTGGACAGCAGATCTGAATCAGGATTGTCAGGATTGTGTGTTTCTATAAAAACATCCCGTTTTTGGGCTATTGCATCCATTTTCTCAACGAGTTTCTCATGCTGCTCTTTGAATGATGCAGGTTGCCATTGAATGGGAAGTTTTTGATCAAATTCTTTACAACGTAGATTATTGATGTGGTAAAGCTCTCCGATCTTTTCAACCCAGGACAGCACCCATTCTTCCAAATCCGGATACTTTTTGCCTGCATCCAGAAAATCACGACGAACATGAGCCCAGCAAAAAGCCAGAATTATAAAGTCCAGTTGCCTTGCCATTGATTTATAGGCACTGTATCGGTCACAAACAACAATGATTTTTTGATGCTGTATGTTTTCAAAATGCTCTACGGGGACGTCTGCACCACGGCCTGGCGCAATCTGGAAAAACACGACTGATGCAGAGCGACTGACCCATAACCACCAGCGATTACCAACTTTGCCATCAATACTCTCAAAGACTTTCCAACTGCTTTCATCATTATGGAATCTGTCTTCTGTCATTTGATGGCTGTAAAATGCATCGTAAACAGGCTTGAACAAGTCTTTGAGATTTTTTAAGCCACCTGTAATGGTTCCGGGAGAAATGGGTAAACCCAGTTCTGTATACTGATTCAGAAGACGATTGGTTGGCTGGCTGTAGTGAAATTTATTTAAAAGAACTGCTTCCCAGATCGAAATCCCGTATGGACTTTTCGGGATAACCTTGGGTGGCATGGGCGCTGTAATTGTATTGGGAACGCCCTTGCACGAACAGTCTTTCTTCATACAACAGCGTATAATTTTACGAGTATGAGCCTTAACATCAACTTCAATGATTTCTGCTTCCTTGCTTTCATCAGGTATATAGAATTTACCGCAATTAGGGCATATCGGATTTTCCGGAAAATTAACCAGTTCCTCTTTCTTGGGAAGATGTGGACGAGCTGTACGTCCATGCCCCTTGGTCCCGGGTTGCTGACCACGATGACGTTTGGAATCCGAAGGTTTAGATTTAACCTCATCTTTATTGGAACTTTTTTTCTCACTTTTTTTGCCAAATAAACGGTTTCTCAAATCCCGGATTTGACCTTCCTGCTCCTTTATTGTTTGCTTCAGCTTATTTTCACGCAAAACGGCTTTTTTATGCAAGGCCTGCCAATAACCCAGCTCATTTTTCAATTCCAGATACTCTTTTTCTGAAATGAAAATCAGCGGAGGTTTTTCAACGGGCAAATCAATGACTTGATCGTAGGTTTCAGGGGTGTATAATGGCAGTAATTTTTGACAAGAAGCATTCATGCTTCTTCTTATATCAAATTTATTTGCGGGTGTCCCGAACTTTTTTTAAAAATTTGAAAAATAAGCCGAATATTTACGGATACTATCATATCGCTTGAGTTTATTCTCAAGCTTTTCATTGGTTTTCTGAATCTCGCTATCAATTTTTTTGTCAAAATCTGATTTCATTTTCTCTGCTATCTTAATATCTGTGTTAAATGTGTTCCTGATATCTTCTACCATTTTTTTTCGTGCTTGCCTGGATTCATTAATCTCTTCTTTTAAGTCTTTTTTCTGTTCCTTGCTCTCATCCCTTCTTCTCCATTCAACGAATACTTGCAAGAAAACAACTATAAGAGTCATAAGTCCAATAAGCACAGTTACTATTTGAATGTTATTCTGTATTTTTATATTCTGTGCCGTTAATTCCTGTGAAAGCTGGGAAATAAATTCTTGTTGGTTCCTTGCTTGAACTTCATATAGGTTCATAAATAATCCGATCTGATTATTCAGGGTTTGAACTTTTTCTGTTTTATCAAAAGGAGATATATTTTCTTTTTCTTCCGCAAAACTTGCGGAAGCATAGGATATAGAGAGTATCAGAAGAAGACCTATGACAACTTGTGCGTAAGTTCTTCTATATATCCGCGAAAACTTTTTTTCCATTCCGGTCCTCCTTTTTCAATAAATGCAATTTTAGATCCTGAAAGCTTGTTAATAATACCTTTTTCTTCTTGTCCTAACAATCTGGAGGAAACAACCAGGATAGGGATATCTATGTATTCACTTTTGTTGGAGCGTAAAAATTCTTTTATAATTGCCCATCCTGCTCTATAACCATTATCAGTATAAACACCTTTGATATTAATAAAATCCAGATCCCTTACCCCATAGAGCATGATATCAATAACAAAAAGAGCTGTTTTATCTTTATACTCTGTTAATAATTGTGCCAGGCCATGAACGGTGGCGCAGTCTTCGACTCTAAATCCCTGTTTTTCACAAAATATAATTTCATCCAGCACTGTCTCTGAACGATCTTCTATCCATATAATAGTGTTTTTTTTCATTTAAACCCCCAGATGATTTTATAGTCTTAATGGCAGGTTAAAGCTTATTGCTCTTTTCGCTGAAACGCATTTCAAACAACTTACGCTTTTCACGCCCATTGCCTGGTTTTAGCGGACGTTTGGGTGGGATACTACCATTGTTTTGGGAAAAAACAGGGTAAATGTATGGATACAAGTACCTTCGCCTTCCGGTACAGGTTTGTCTCTATATGAAAGTTCGATATTATAAATCTCGCAGAGCTTACGCGTAAGCCAGAGCCCTTCACCTTTTCCTTCTATCTCTTGTTTTTTGGCATACTTGCTTCTAAATCCTCTGATATATATGCCGAACTTTTCTTCAGATTCAAGACACGGTGCGCGGTTGCTTAAAGATAATTTAATGCCGTATTCTGCCACTTCTACCACAGCCTTAATCGTTGAGCCGTCAGTTGCGTATTTAACCGCATTATTTACAAGATTATCCAGAATATCTTTAAGGCGGTTGCTGTTACAAAGGATATAAGGACCCTTGAGCGGGCCTATGTATTCATCCCGTATCTTTTTTTCTCTTCTGCGCTGAAAGGTTGCCCTAAAACATCTGTTAAAAAACTTTCTTAAGCTTAGCTCCATTGTCTGATCTTTCTCCTTTTGCAATGCAGCTAATGAAAGAACAGGATGTTTGACACCACGAAATTCTCTTAAACTAACCTGTCCCAGGATCAACATAGTTTCATGCAGCTCTTTCTTGTTGGCTTGCAAATCATCTAAAATAAGGTCCATGTTTCTGAAAGTTAAATTACCTCTTTTCATGTTATCTTCCAGTAATTCAACATGGTTGCAGATTGCATCTACTTTTTGCTTTACTTCATGAGCAATGGTCTGTCTGATACTTCTTTCCCAGTTCTCTTCTGCCTGCATGGCTTCAAAGAGAAGAGAAAGGAACTGACTTATGAATCTAAAGGTGGGATGCCATGCATCACCAAAGTATATGTCATGTTTATAATAAAGAGAAAAAACGCCTAACACTTTTTTTTCAAAGTTTCGAATGGGATAAGTCAGACGCCCCTTAAATCCCATTTCAGGAAGCTCTTTTTGATGATTTTTAAGGCGTTTCTTCTCATTAATAAGCTCATAAAGAAAGGGTTTATCATCAATTAAAGAGCGTGCAGCAAGGCTGCCGGAGGTATCTTTAGACAGAAATGTATGAGAATCTATTGCTTCATGTAAATTTTTTGTAATATCAGGACGATTCAATGCTCCAACACATTTGTAAACTTCAGGCTTTTCCATATCCGGAAGCCAGAGAGTGGCTGCTCCTGCAAAGAAGATACGGGAAATAATTTCACAAATTCTATTATAGCTTTCTAATGGGGTTATATGCTGAAAAATGTTCTGATTAAGTTCCTGCAAAGATTTAAGCACCAGATGCTGATAGAGTATAGGGCTGATAATTTCTACCAGGTCTGACAAGAGATTTTGATTTTCCCATCTGAACTGGTATGGACTAAAACCGCCAATCTCTATTACACCCCATGGATGACGGTTTATTGTTAAAGGAACAGAAATTGCCGACCTGAAAGGAAAATTTTCGTCTGTGAGAATAGTTTCGCCCTCAGGATCAGCAATATGAGTTTCCGGATCATATCCTCTGCAAAATCGGGGGCTATTCATCTTGATTGCGCGATAAGAAATGATTTTTTCTTTTAATTTACAGTTCTCTTTGATCTGATCATCCATCAGATTTCTATTAGCTTTTTTAAACTCCTCTTCTTTTTTCGTATCAGGATGAAAACAAGCGAGTGCCTGAATATCCAGGATCTCGTCAGCATGGTTATATTGATAAAAATTTACAATATCCGCATTCACAAGAAGAGCAATTTCTTTCATCAGGTGGCCATAGTTTCCTGTTTCTATTTCTTTGCTTTCTATTTCTTTTGGGGTCAGACTCAAGGCAGAAATAGTGCCAAATTCTTGATAAACCCAGTTTCTTAATGAAAAGAGCAGTTCCTTCCCATACCCCCTTCTTGTGACTTGTACATCATAATAAAAATTACGCGCTATCGTCAAAAATTTATCTGAAGCTTCCGCATCTTTATTCCCATTTACATAGAAACAAAGAACAGAATCAATCTGTTCTGATGATAAATATATCTGTACCGGAAGATAAGGGTTATGATCATAGGAGGCAGTCAAGGCATAACGGGTTTCACTCTCAGAAGCAGTAAAAGGAATAGACACCTTTATTTCCGGGATGGAAAGTTCGGGTTTTTGTTTTGTTATACTTTGTTTAGAAATTGATTTCTTTTCTCTTTTCTCATTAATGGTTTCTGTAATAATGGTTGGAATATTTTTTTCATGTTTAATTAAAAAAATTATAAAAAAGGCCAAATCCGCATAATCATAATGACGAATATATTTAATTTTTGAGTCAATTTCGATACTTAGAAGAAGTTCAAAACCTTGTTTTGCTTTCCTCAATTGAGATTTGAAATGTTTGGGTGAAAGAGAGATACTCTCTTTAGCTGTTTTTTTTAATAATTCATAATGCTCAAGTGAAAAATTTTTCTTTATCTTTTCAAGCAGCTTAATATATTCAAAGAGTTGTTCCCCTCTTGTAAATTCCTTGCTTGTCCAGCATGGACCGCCGACAAGAAATGCATTAAAATCATCTATGGATATGGATTCTGCTTTCCAGTAAAGATCCGGAGAGGCGCGCATCTCACCCTTGTCCTCTTTTATGTAAGAACCTTCTAATTTCTTATTCTTTCCCATCAAACGGCGATAAAAATAAACTTCTTCCCATACCCGCCATTTTTCATTCTGCCTTAATTGATGTACAAAAGGAAGTTCATAGCTGGGGGATGTATACCAGAATTCGTATCTTGGTCTTAAAGAAGGTATTTTTAGTAGCTGTATTTCGTCGAAAAATTTCTCTCTATTGTCGGCAACGCTCTCGATTTTATCTTTAAAATCCGTAAATTTTTCTTCCCATACTTTGTCGGCGTTTTGTTTATTGTAAAGTCTTAAAGGAATGCGTAAAGATAAGGAAAAAATATTTTCAATAATCTGCCACGCCCAGAATTCTTCTTTCTCAGTTATCCATTCTTTTAAATTGAGCACAGACATAGGTTTGCCTTTAATTTACGATTAATTTAGATAAATGCAAGAAGGGAATCACGAATTTCCGTTTCCTTGTACTATGAGTATCTCAGCCAGTTGGGACGAGTATTCCGGATCTATTATGGCCATATGCTGCCGGATGTTTTTTCTTAACTCGGTTGCTGGCCTGAAGCAATGGCTGTCAAACTGTTCAAGAGTAACCGAATCATTATCCAGAAAAAGTAATTTGAGATAAGCTCACGCCATTCGTTGGATGGATTTTACGTCTCTAATGTCCCCGTAGCAAGCTTCTGTATGATCTTCAACATATGCCATATATTCTCACTCACCGAAATAGTCCGCTCTTAAAGCAAATGAATCGCACAAGAATGAAGACTCGATTCTTGGTAGTTCCCAGCCAGTAAGGTCAAATGTCACATCTTGATTAACGCACTTATCCCATCCATTTGTTTGTGGAGTTAGCGTAGGTTCAGACTGTCACGGAGACTCTCATTAAAAGTGCATGTGCTTTCGGTTTCCAGAGGTTGACGGTTTTCTTGCCATATTGTTTTTGAAACTCCTGCGCCTTGAGAGTTGAGATCATGTTTATGCCATTTTGGGAGAGCTTCCGAATATTGGGGAATTGGGAACTGTATCTTGGAACATGGATAGCTCTATCTTTTATAACATCAGTGAATCTATTGATGCTTCAATCCTTTTTGCCATTTTGACTGATTTTTGAGCCTTTAATGAAGGTGCTTCATGTTGATCAAAGGAGTCATCGTAATCAGCCTTCTTTCTGTCTTGATGAAGCATTTTTAATTGGTTACCGATTTTTCTTTTCTCAGTGTCTTGTTTATTTATAAAAAAGGAATGAACTTTTCTATGTTCATCACTGTAAAACTGTTGGCCCTCGAAATCTTTTAGATAATTACGTGCAAGACAAAACACAGCGTAATAGGCTCGACTGATCGAGCATCGATAAAAAGTTTCTTTGTCATGGCAATCAGAATCTTCACTATTTGCCTTCTTATACATAAGT
>Ga0255432_1161_pt1 | contig 10401 bp, 9 predicted proteins | sample ANMaggSeSYBR02I6_FD_182656 | JGI IMG/M metagenome (GOLD analysis project Ga0255432, IMG submission 182656) | Sediment cell enrichment communities from methane seep in Santa Monica Basin, California, United Staets - ANME aggregate JGI... | ecosystem: Environmental > Aquatic > Marine > Cold seeps >...
CACCTCTAATTTATTAAATCAGCTAAACATAGAACAATGGATCATGTCAAGATATATTTTTATCTTGCAGCACTTTACACAGGCACTACATTCGATTCCAAAATTTTATTCCTTTTATTATCAATATGTTATATTTTTCATCAAAACTACCGAAATTCCACAACTGATTGATATTGTTGTAAATTACAATTTCGATAAAAAATTTAGCTTGAGAAAAGCGCGAAAGTCGGGTTAGGTAAAAGGCTGAAGGGAAGGTTTGCCATTTTTAGCAGAAAACCATATGGTTTTCATTTGCAAAGGCATGCATGGCGGCACATCCCATATTTTACCTTCAGCCCTCAGCCCTCAGCCTTCAGTCTATCTATATGAAACTTAATTTAAACGATATGGCAAGGTGCCTTGATCTTCCTGTTAGCACTGTAGATCGTTGGATACGTCAGGGCAGAATACCGATACATAGAAGCGGAAATGGCTGTATATTTAAAGAGTCTATTCTTGAAAAATGGGCACTTAATCATGGCCTGCGATTTTCTTTACCAAATAAGGAAAGAAAAAAAGAACAGAGCCTCGGGCTGACAAATCTTCTGCCTGCAATGCAACTTGGGGGAGTTTTTCATGATATTAAGGGCGATGATGTTGAATCAGTTCTTAAGTCGGCAGTGGATAAAGTACCTGTTCTGTCAATAAATAAGGAAGGGCTATATGAAAGGCTGCTCGAAAGAGAAGCTTTAACATCAACAGGCATAGGCAAGGGCGTTGCTATTCCTCATCCACGCGCCCCCCTGCCGGAAGAAACAGATAATTCTTTAATAACTACGTGTTTTCTTGAAAAGCCGATAGACTTTGATGCCGTTGATGACAGAGCGGTGTTTGTTATGTTCATTCTATTAAGCACATCTATAAAAAATCATTTACATCTTCTTTCAAGGCTTGCTTTTTGTGTGCGCGATGACTCATTTGTCGAATTTTTAAGAACATATCCGGATACTTCTTCACTTTTATCGAAAATAGCTGACTGTGAAAATCTACTCGACAAGGCAGACAATTAGTATTTTAGCTCTAAAATTCGTGTTTTTTCTGGCAGAAAATAAATTTGAAATCCGAATATCGCCTGATCTTATAAAAATGGCCGAAACAATATCGAATGACAAAAATTCAAAATCAAAAACGACAGCGTCCTCCGAAGGCAGATTTAATCGCTCTCAAGACCGCTTCAGCAATTCCCGCCCATCACCCTGCAAATTTTTCTTTATCATATATGGAGAAAATTTGAATGTTTTTACAACATATTGTGGTAAGTAACCCAGATTTTTTGATTAGGAAAGCCTTTTTTTGGAGAAAAAGCACAAGAGAATCAGTTTTGAAATCAAGGCAGTCTGCTTTCAAACATAGCTATCCCATCCTGGCAAATTCCCGACTTCTTTCCATTTCACGGTTTTTCTGATGTGCCTACATAGGAGATATTGCCTTTAAGAGGTATCATATAAGATGATCGGGGGTTGGAATTTGACGCCGTAGAGAATAGCTTGATAGTATAGGAATTTCCATTTTATGGTCAATTTTATCAATAGGTTAGTAGGGGCGATCCTTGTGATCGCCCTAATCGAATCAGGGCGATCACAAGAATCGCCCCTACGAAAAAAACAATATAATTACAACCTGAAAGTTCGCACCGAAGGTGCGCTAATTTAACCAGAAACTTGCTCATATTTTAGCATCGCCAGAACTTTACAAAATATTACTCCAACCTGTTGTATTTTCGACACTTCCTTTAATCAGATTTAATTTTAGCCTTATGAAACAAACCGGCCGTGCATGAGTTTCAGGTGTGATATATTTTCAAAAAGCTAAAGTGTTACAATTTTATCATAGCCGGTGTTTGATATACATAATAAATATATTGTCAAAAGGCTTTTGATTGACTATTGATTATCGACTATTGCAGAATGACCGTGAAAAATAATCAAAGGAGTAAACCAGTTGAAAGTTGTAATTGTCGGCGCAGGAGAGGTTGGCTTTCACGTAGCAAGCCGGCTGGCACATGAAAATAAAGACGTTGTGGTGATTGATAAGGATAGTGACGCTATTCGTCGTATTTCCGATAATATAGACGTTCAGGTCATACTGGGATCCGGCAGCAGTCCTGTATCACTTGAAGATGCGGGAATAAAAGAAGCAGAGATACTCCTTGCCGTAACAAACAGCGACGAAACAAACCTGGTGGCATGCCTGGTGGCAAATATCATTTCGCCATATACAAAAAAACTGGCGCGTATACGAAATGCCGACTTTGATAAATACCATGACATTTTTCGAGATCATGCACCTCACATAGACACTTTAATCAATCCGGAAATCGAGGTTGTGAAAACAATCGACAGGCTTATGAACATGCCCGGTGCGGTTGATGTTGGAAAGTTTGCAAACGGCAGTATCAAATTTATAGGTATAAATTTAGACAAGGAAGCGCGGCTGGCAGGTTCACGCCTTCATGAAATTCCTGCGATTCTGGGTAAACCGAGCCCTCTTATTGCCGCTGTTATAAGGGATGAAGAACTTATAATCCCAAGCGGCGATGACAGGCTTATGCCTGGAGATCTGGTATATTTTATCAGTGAAGAAGACAAGATCATGGATACCCTCAGAATATTCGATAAATATGCAGAGCCCGTTAAAAGGGTTTTGATTGTTGGAGGAGGCCGAATAGGATCAAGGCTGGCCACTCTGCTTGACGATAAGCCTGTCTATACAAAAATAATCGAAAAAAATCCTGATATATGCGCCAAACTTGCAGAAAAGCTGAATAAGGTCGTAGTTCTTCATGGAGACGGTTCTGATCAAGGGCTGCTTAATGAAGAAAATGTTCAGGAAATGGATTTTGTTATTACGCTTACAAATGATGAAGAAATAAATATTTTAGGTTCTTTGCTCGCCAAAAGGATGGGAGCACGAAAAACAATAACAAAAATCAGTAAATTCAGCTATTTTCCACTTATGACAATGATCGGAATCGAGCAGGTAGTCAGTCCGCGGCTTTCTGCTATAAATACAATATTGCAGCACATAAGACGCGGCAAGGTGCTTTCGTCCATATCAATTAAAGGAGAACAAGCCGAATTCATGGAGGCAGTTGCTCTTGAAACTTCAGAAATCGTAGGAAAACCTCTAAAAAACATATCATTCCCAAAGGGAGCACTTGTAACAAGTATAATTCGAAATGATAATATAATTATTCCTTCCGGCGACAGCATTATTGAACCTGATGACAGAATCATAATATTTGCCACAAGGCAGGCCATACCAAAAATAGAAAAAATTCTTACAGTAAAACTGGAGTATTTCTAAATGCGCTGGCGTTATATCCTGAATGTCGTTGGGATATTAACTCTTTTTTTTGGCCTCACCATGTTATTTCCCATAGCAGTTGGTCTTTATTATAAGGATCAAAGCGTTATTCCTTTCTTAAAGTCCATTGGCATTACGACCTTTGCAGGCCTGCTGCTATACTTGTGTTTTAGAGGCTCAAGAGTAGAGACAATAACTCAGCGCGAAGGGATGGCGATTGTATCCATCGGCTGGACAACTATTGGAATTTTCGGTGCACTTCCGTTTTATCTGGGCGGCGAATTTATTACTTTTGTGGATGCATTTTTCGAATCAGTGTCAGGGGTCACAACTACTGGAGCATCGGTATTAACAAATATTGAAGCCGTATCAAAAGGCCTTCTTTTCTGGCGCAGTTTTATTCAGTGGCTTGGCGGAATGGGAATAATAGTTTTATCCATTGCCATACTCCCCTTTTTAGGCGTTGGAGGCATGCAGCTTTATAAAGCGGAAGTTCCAAGTCCCATACCCGACAAGCTAAGGCCGCGTATTAAAGACACAGCCATGCTCCTATGGAAAGTTTACGCTTTGATTTCTTTATTAGGGGCCACCCTTCTTATGATAGGAGGCATGAGCCCTTACGATGCCCTGTGCCACACCTTTACAACAATGCCGACCGGCGGATTTTCAACTAAAAACGCTTCTATAGCCCATTTTGACAGCGTATATTTTGATTCTGTAATCATTATATTTATGCTTCTCGCTGGAATAAATTTTTCACTTCATTATCAGATGCTAAGGGGAAAAACACTTGCTTTCTGGAAAGATTCAGAGTGCCGCTTCTTCCTGGGCACCATTATTCTGCTGATTGTAGTTGTTACTTTTAATATTCACGGCGCTGTATACGAAAATATCAGCCAGGCGTTTCGCTATGGCGCTTTTCAGGTGGTCTCTATTATTACGACTACAGGCTATGCCACAGCCGATTTCGATCAATGGCCTGCCATGTCCAAGCTAATACTGCTTTTGTGTATGTTTATGGGAGCATCAGCGGGTTCGACTGGCGGGGGAATGAAATTTCTGCGTGTCATGCTTTATTTTAAATATTGCTACAAAGAGCTTTTTTCCCTGATTCATCCCCGCTCTGTTACCCACATCAAAATCGGCGGTAAAGTAGTTCCAGAGGATGTTACAAGAAGCGTTCTCGGATTTTTGGGGCTCTACATGGGGCTATTTGCTCTATGTTCTATAGTTCTTGCAGGCATGGGAGTGGATTTTGTAACATCATTTACTGCTGTTGCAGCCACAATAGGAAACGTGGGACCGGGTTTTGCAAACGTGGGGCCGGCCTTGAACTACGCCCAGATGCCCTATCTGGGCAAGTGGCTGCTGATATGGTGCATGCTGTTAGGAAGGCTTGAAATATACACTATTATAATTTTTTTGGTTCCAGAGTTCTGGCGCAAATAAATTTGTTGACAAAATTAGAATTTATATTTAAAATTTAAGTTTTTTAAGGGCCGTTAACTCAGCTGGTAGAGTATCTGCCTTTTAAGCAGAGAGTCGCGCGTTCGAGCCGCGCACGGCCCACTTTACGTCCCCATCGTCTAGCCTGGTCCAGGACACCGGCCTTTCACGCCGGCAACAGGGGTTCAAATCCCCTTGGGGACGCCACTGATACCCGTGTCAAGGGTAGGCAACTACCTTTGATTTCTAATATTCTTTCCCAAGGAGTGCCTTCCTTGGGGAAGAAACTGATTTCCTGAAAGAGCGCTAAAATGGCGCTCTTTCAGGTTTTAGGGTCTGCGTGGCTCACTTCCCCCGTAAAATTCTCAATCGCATTCCTGATGTCGTCGTCCGAGACCTCAAATACCCCTTGGGATGCTTTTTGATTTTCTATTTCCTCGTTAATAGCCTTTTTCTGGTCTTTAATTGAAGCCAATTTTGGCTCTATCTCCTCAATCTCAACCAGTCCTATACCAGTCCATATACTTTTGCTGTTGCTTTTCAATTTTAGCCAGGTTTTTCTCCAAGGGCTGGATGTTGGATTTACGATTCTGAAACCGCTGTTTTAAGCGGTCAATTATTCCTTTGACATTCTTGAAATTCAGAATTTTTGTGGCTCACAAATGTGAAAATCGCGTCCTCTGCCGTATTCTGTGATATGTCGTTGTTAGGGCACTTATCACCGGGCTTCGTTCTTGAATTACAGCGGTATATGCCTCTATCACCAACATAGTTATAGCATTCTGCACTTGACTTGATATCACTTTTTTTAAATTAATTGACGTCTGCTCCTTGTTTTTTGTCAATTTCCCCATCTTCCTTCCAGTACCTGTCTTCTTCTGCTATGGTCTTTGCAAGCAATTTTCGGCATGTTTCCAAACTAACTTGCGAGAAAGCCGAAGGCAAATTATTACGAAAATTACGTAGGGTAAAATCACAATGCTTCGCCATGTAATTTTTTACAACCCCCCAACACATTTCAATAGGCTGAAGCTCTGGATGATACTGTGGAGTACGCAAAATTGAATGCCCCGCTGCCGCTGCTATTTTGTCAATTTTATATTCAGGCTTCGGCTCATGAAATTTGCATAAAGCATACAGCTCAGCCTTCAACAAGTCTTTTCCCCATGGAATTTTTTTGTCATCCAGCCATTTTCGCAAATCATTCTTGGTAGAACTTGATTTCGGAAATGTGTTATCTTCAACAGTATTATGATAGCTGGCATTATCCATCATGATAATTGAATTATCTGGAATGTTCGGCAATAACTGCTCTGTAAACCATCTTGAGAAATTTCCCCAATCCATTTGACCATGATAATCACCAGTTTTCTTTTTTGGCCTCAAAAACCAGCTTCGCATTGTCGACCCATCCGTCAATAGTGATTGCATTAACAACTATTAAACGCTTACCTTTACCCGATGGCTTGTTAACTTCCGGGCCATCCTCATCGAAATACCAAGTGAATTGGTTCGAATGATTTTTGTTTATGAATGTTTCGTCAAGATAAACTTCAGGACGAATAAACGTCCCATCCGGCTTCCTGTTTAAACGCTTCTGCCTGAGGTAGCGCCTTCTTGCAATTTATTACAATAAACGATAGGTAAAGAGATGAGATTTATTGATGTAGATTCAAGAAGAATTAAAAAACGAGAACTGATTGAAGGCATAGTAAATAATTTTGAAACAACCTTTTTTCCTCTTGAAAAAGAAACTATTGTTATGACCGATTTTTATACAAAAGCTGGGGTTGGTTCTAACTTCGGCCACCAACAGATTTCGCAGGTTGGGTTGAGCCCGTCCCGATGATGTTGGGTTTCGTACCTCAACCCAACCTACAAAGGTATGACATACCTGCTTTCCTCGAAAACAAAAAGGGCGAAACCCAACATAATGGCCGAAGTTAGAACCAACCCCCAAAAGCTTTCTATATTGAGACTTATATTTTAGCAGAAAAGATAATAGATTATGGTACAATTGATGTCCCACTAGACCCAGAGGAACAGAGCGAATATCGGGCAAATCGTGAGATAGTTGAAGATCATGGTGCATTTATAAAAATGAAAGAAGATGCTAAAGAAAGCCGTACTTTTTCTAATTTAGTCGCTGAGTTTACTAAAGATTATGGCCTGTGCGGGACGTACATTAGTTTATAAGTTGACGAGGTATAAACTTAAGAACGTAGTTGACTGTGTTGAATAATTGTAAGGATAAATGGCGTAAGGGTCGGCACTTTTTACAACAAAGCTGGAACAAAGGCGCGCCATCGCTCTTGATATCCATAAAGTTCTTTAATCTGCGGCAACTGATCTTGAAAAGAAAAACATTGAGGTCGGAAAATTCGAAAATAATTTAGCAGATCTAATAGATAAAATTGAAGTTTCTATTTTAGACAGCACGGGGCTTAGTCATGACAAATAGTATTCAAAAGGAAATTCAAGTTTTTATTGGAGAAATTGTTAATCAATTTAATCCCGAACGCATTATATTGTTTGGGTCTCATGCTTACGGCAACGCAAAACCGGACAGCAATATAGATCTTCTGGAGGTGATGGATTTTGAAGGTCGTCCTCATCAAAAAGCCTTTGAGATGAGAAGAAAAATAAAGCGTTCTTTTCCTCTGGATCTTCTTGTTCGCCGTCCGGGCGATATTGCTAACAGAATAAGAACTCGACTTCATAATCAACTACGATATCGAATACCGAATGGGAAAAGAACTGGTCTTCAGGAATCAGAAATTCGAAATGAAATATACCGGTAACGGAAGCGTGGAAAAGAGGCATTCAGCTTTCGTTATAAACTGATTGAGGAAGGAGGTAAGCATGTTTGACAGCCAGGAAGAATTGCTCGGTAAGATCCGGCTTGGAGAGGATAGTATTCTTGAGCTTAAGGCGGTCAGTTTCCGTGGGGACAAGATTACCGGGCCGAAGCGTGATGATCTTGCGGATGAACTAACGGCATTTGGCAATTCCTTTAACGGGGTGCTTTTGTTGGGAGTGGATGATAAGATCAGGGATGTAGAAGGTATTCCCTTGGATAAACTCGATATTGTCGAAACATTGGTACGCGAGATCTGTAGTGATTCTATTGATCCCCCACTCAACGTAAGGATTGTTCGTATGATGTTGCCGGATTCACAGGGGATCGAACAGGCGATCATTAAAGTGGATATACCGCGCAGCCTTTTTGTTCACAAAAGCCCTCGCGGGTATTTCTACCGCCTGGGCAGCTCGAAACGTGAAATGAAACCGGATTATCTTGCTCGTCTGTTTCAACAACGTAGTCAGGCTCGACTGATTCGATTTGAGGAACAGTCGGTTCCTGAATCAAGCATGAATGATCTGTCCGAAAATTTTTGGCAAAAATTCACAACCAGGTCCAGGGAACCTTCAGAAATCGTCTTGCTGAAGCGAAATCTATTGTCCAAAGAGGAAAGCGGCACTGTTCGAGCATCCGTGGCAGGAATACTGCTGTGCTGTGAGCAGCCGGAACGTTTCCTGCCCAATGCTTTTATCGAAGCTGTACGCTATCGAGGCACAATGCAGGACTCCAATTACCAAATTGATGCCCAAAGAATTCGAGGAACTCTGGATCAGCAGATTAAACAGGCAATGGCATTTCTGATGAGAAATCAGGTAGTAGCGGCAACAAAGAAATTGCATCGTGTTGAAGTACCTCAATTCAGCGAAAGAGCTGTCTTTGAAGCTATAGTAAATGCCGTGACTCATCGCGACTACTCTGTGTCAGGGTCCAAAATCCGCTTCTTCATGTTTGATGACCGGCTTGAAATATATTCACCAGGAGCGCTGCCTAATACTGTTACCGTTGATAATATAGCCTTGCGCCAGTCTACACGGAACGAACTGATAACAAGCTTGCTTGCCGAAAGCCCCGTTGCGGAAACGATTGGCGATGTGGAGCGGGGTTTTTATATGGAAAAGCGCGGAGATGGAGTTCCAATAATCCTGAACGAAAGCACAAAACTTTCCGGCAAAACGCCGGTTTATCAGCTCATCGACGAATCCGAACTATTACTGACGATTTATGCCGCTAAAAGTGCGTAAAAATATTTTTAAGCGGGAATTACAGGGTCATCCAACTTTTAAAGTTTTAGCCATTAGTCAAGTCATGGGGTCTATATTTTTTGCCGATTGTCCTACACCAAAAAAAAGTGGGAAGATTCCTTTTCGTTGTAGAAACGGCTGAGCTACAGATGAAGCTGTTTTAAAAAAACGCATAAAAAAGGGGCTCCTTCCGTCGAGGTACCCGTTGAGTTGCCGAGAAAGGAAGATATGCCGTTGAAACGGAAGGCCGCACGGATTTACTTATGGCCATTTACGGCCCAGACAGTGAAACAAAGCTGATTGCGCGTGATGACGACAGCGGTACGGGCTGGATGCAAAAATTGTCGCAGACCTTTCACCTGGTATGTACTATGTCAGCGTTGAACATTACAACAGTCAAAGGGGAACAGGTGCATACAGCATTAAAATGGTGAAGTAGTAGAAATATTCTTGGCAAGAAGGTTTCAGAACGAAAGGGGGAAGCCGCAAATCGAGCTTACAAGCGTCGAACAACTTTCGGATCTGCCACCCGGCCTGTAAGCATGCTCGGTACGATGAGGTCGGGTTTTGACCGAGCCCCTTAGTAATCATAGAAAGGAATTTACATGGTCATGTGCCTGTTGAACAGCTTCTTTAATTTCTTTTGATTTAGGCAGAGTTTCTTCGAGCTTTTCTATATATTTTCTGTTTTGAACAGTCTGGAAAGAGGGGACAAAATTTAAATCATAAACCCAGCCTATTTGTAATAATTTAAAGTCGTTAAGAGTTTTTAAATCCTGCATTCGGACAAACCTTCGCTGATTAAGGCTTTCTAAAACATTTGTCGAACAGACCGGATCGTCAGGCAAACCAAGTTCTATTGTCGAGTTATGCTTTTGTTCACGTTCGTTGCAGTAATCAATAAACAGCTTCCAGATGTCCAGTTTATCAGCATCTCGAATAAGTCGCATAAAAAACAAAGTGTTATCATCTTCATTTACAGGCAGGGTTGCGGCGTTGTGATATGCTATGGCTCTTGTGATTAAACGTTTTTCAGCAGTTGTGCATGAGGAAAGAACTCCATGTATAGCCATCTGTCGCAAACCAAGCCTGGCGTGGTTTTCAGAGACAAAGTCATTGAACGTACGATAAGTCTTATATTGCTTAAACCTTCCGATGTCGTGAAATAAAGCAATTGTCTCCGCCAGAACCATATCTTGATCTGAAAGTCCTAACTCTTTACCAAGCATGGCTATATTGCCGCACACACGAATTGTATGTTCTTCTTTTAGCCTTATCATGTGGTTATAATCATGATCATCAGAATAGAAATCAGATACATATTCTGTAAACCATGTTTTCAGGTAGTTAAGGTCATCTCTGGTCATAAGGGCTCGGTCAAAATATTTTCTTTCTATAAAATCAGCTAATTTATCGATTTCATCAAGGCCGAATCTCGGAACTTTATGTCCTGTATCTGAATCTGTAACAACTGCTATGAGTTTGCTATCGCCTAAACAAAGAGGC
>Ga0255432_1162_pt1 | contig 10331 bp, 9 predicted proteins | sample ANMaggSeSYBR02I6_FD_182656 | JGI IMG/M metagenome (GOLD analysis project Ga0255432, IMG submission 182656) | Sediment cell enrichment communities from methane seep in Santa Monica Basin, California, United Staets - ANME aggregate JGI... | ecosystem: Environmental > Aquatic > Marine > Cold seeps >...
TTAATACACATCTGTATTAATACATATATGTATTATCCATTAAAAACCTTCTACCCGCCTGGTGAGAGGGAACTATTCGTGAACAGGGAACAGGAACTCCGGAGGATGGAGTTCATACTGGAGGAGGTTATAACTAAAAAAGGCAGCAAGGAAAATATCGCCATTCTCGGACTGAGAAGAACTGGCAAGACCATGCTCATAAAGGAGTTTATAAGAAGAAACCACAAAAAGAGTATCCCGATCTACCTGAATGTGCAGCGTATGATGGGTGAGCCTGCGGACTTCTCGCTGCATTTCATTTTAACCACGCTCTTTTGGGCATATCATAAAGATTCGGAAGAAAAATATCTGACACGGACAGCGCTGCTTAACCAGAAACTCTATAATCCGGATCTTTACCCGCTTCTGGAGAGCATTTTCAATGAATATGAAAAACGCAGTCCTGAATACCAAGTGCTCATTGAGTACTGCTTTGTGTTGCTCAGGGAAATTGCAGCACTGGAGAACAGACCCGTGCCTGTTTTTCTTGATGAGTTCCAGGATATCATGCACCTCAACAGGTTCAAGGTTAAGCAGCGCTGTCCGTGTCAGATATTTTTCTTCCGAATCTTTATGATATGCCCAAAAGAGCGTGGTTGAAGAATTTGATGATGTTATCGATTTAATCAACGAAAAACAAACCAGAAAACAGTATATTGATCCAGAACTTGAAAAAGCTGGCTGGATTAGGAAATACATTAAAGAAGAAGTCAATTCTTTCAAATCTGATTTTAATCAGAAGCAATTTGTGTTTTTTAATGGCAGTGTTGAAAAAGGCGTTGATAGATTTATTGACTATGTTTTGCTGGACGAGGACAATTCCGTACTGGCTATTATCGAGGCAAAGCGATTCTCAAAGGATGAAGAGATGGGGAGAATCCAGGCACGCACGTATGCCAAGGATATTGAAAGCCAGATTGATCGAAAGGTCCCTATTTTCTTAACCAATGGATACATCTGGCGTTTTATTGATGAGGATGGGATTGAGCGGAAAGTCAGCGGCCCGTTCTCCCAGGAAGACCTTAGAAGAAGGAATGACCTGTACCATAAAAGTCGGGACCCAAAGGTTGTAAAAATCAATCTCCGGATCGTAGATAGGCCGAGAAGCCAGCAGATTGTGAGGAAATTGAGCGAACATTTTTCGCAGGGTCATCGAAAAGCGCTGGTGCAGATGGCTACCGGCACTGGAAAAACAAGGGTGGCCATGGCTTTGATAAAATTGTTGATTGACGCTAATATGGTTCGCAATGTATTATTCATAGCAGATAGAATCGCACTGGTTAACCAGGCAAAAAATAACGGCTTTGAGGAATTCTTTACAGAACCGGTAGCCAGTCTTCGCGATGGATTTACCACCAGTGCCAGATTATATGTTTCCACTATCCAGACTTTGAGCAGTGGTAAACCAAAAAAACTCTATAGAAAGTTAAGTCCCGGATTTTTTGACCTCATCGTATTTGATGAGGCTCACAGGTCAATTTATGATAAAAACAACCGCATTAATGAATATTTTGATGCAATAAAAATAGGTCTGACCGCCACCCCAAGAGAACATGAGTCCAGAAATACGTATGCCCTGTTTGGTTGTGAAGACAACAAGCCAACAGTTGAATACTCTTATGATGAGGCAGTCAGGGATGAAGTCCTTGTTTCATACCGGGCAGAGATCATTGACACCAAAGTCCTGGCATTAGGCATTGAAGGTACTGAATTGAGCAAATCTTTAAAGGACCAGTTGAGAAGGCAGGAGATCGACCCCAATAGTACCTATTTTGATGGACCTCAATTTGATAAAGTATTCATGGATGATAAGACGAATGAACTTATCATCAGGGAATTTATGAATTCCTGCTATAAATCTGATGAAGGCAAGCCGTGCAAAACGATATTTTTCTGTGCCAGCCAGCGGCATGCGAAACATATGAAGAATATATTCAGAACAGTATATCCAAAACTCAGCAGTGATGTGCAGGTAATTACATCGGATATGGCAAGATCAGAGGATGAGGTTAAACGGTTCCAAAAAGAATCTGAGCCAAGAATTGCCCTTTCAGTCGGGATGCTGGATACAGGAGTGGATATTCCTGAAGTGTGTAACCTTGTTTTTGTGAAACCTGTATTCTCCCATATCAGGTTCTGGCAAATGATTGGCAGGGGTACCAGGAACCTGGAGTCATGTAAACACAGGGATTGGCTGCAGGAGAGGGGGAAAAACGATTTTCTCATCCTTGATTTTAAAATTGGCGGGCATTCAAATGTAAAATATCATGATATTAAAGTGGGAGCAGAGCGGGGACCTGGGACAGATGTGATAACCAGGATATTTGAAAACAGGATTGAGTTGCTGGATAAGCCTCTTGATGAGAAGCAGAAGAAGATTGTCTCAAATAAAATCCTGTACTCTATTGATAATCTTGATGAAGAGTCGTCTATTACCAGGGAAATGTTACCTGCTATTAACACTATCAAACAGAACTCTTTCAGGCTGGAAAAATATGTCAGGGAATTGAAAAAGGATATTGTACCCTTGATCATGTTTACACAGGAAGCTAACCCGAATGTGTCAGCTTTTATTTTGCAGACTGAAAAGTTGTTCAGTTTTGTCCTGGATAGAAAATTTGACGGGATAGAAAATATGAGGACATATGTGCAGGAAAGGGTTGAAAATGTTCTCAGGAAAAAAGACAGTCTTGGTGAAGTGGGGAACAATAAGGATAACCTTATTAAAGTGCTTCAGGATGATTTCTGGGTTGACCTGACATTTGATGATGTTGAGTTTATGATCAGGGAGCTGTCACCGCTGATGAAGTATTATGAGCCGACCAGAAAGAAAGTCATCCAGATCGATGCGCCTGACCTGGTGCTCAGCAGGGAGAAGTTTACGAAGAAGATCAAGGAAGATGAGCAACTCAAGGACTTTTTGGAAAGTAACCTGTTGATTCAAAATATAAAGGGTGGCAAGGGCATTACATCAGGTGAGATTAGACGACTTGAAGCGCAGTTGTCTGCATTAAGGCCGGAATTGACTATCGAGAATGTCCAGAATTTCCAGAAAATTGATTTTATGGTGTTCTTGCTGGATATTATCGGGATGACTGTAAAACAGGACCCTAAGGCTGTAATTGAAACGAAGTTTAATGAGTTTATCATTGGTAATAATATTTACAATTCAAAACAACTGGATTTTTTGCTGATGTTAAAGAAGGTTTTTGCAGACAGGAAATATATCGAGCTTTCTGATATGGCCAGGCTGCCGCTGTCTGAAGAGCATCCGCGTGATTATTTCCAGTTGGATGAATTGAAGTCGATCGTGGATAAGTGTAATGCTATTAAGGTGTGCTGCTGATATGGCAATAAGGTAAATATTAACGATAAGATATGATTGAAAATGATTTGAAAAGGGCTTACGGTGAAACGATCTTTAATCGGGGTGAGGAGTACTTCGATGACGGTAGAGTTACACGTGTGATAAAGTTCAGGGGAAAATTGATCGGGGAGGTAATCGGAACAGAAAAGTATACGGCTGAAGTTGACCTGAACCATATGGGATGCAGATGTTCATGTCCTTATGGAACGAATTGTAAACATGGGGTTGCAGTATCGCTTTATTATCTCAATGAGGATTACATTGACGGGGATGCGATTATAAACCGGATGGAGGACATGGGGCGTGATGAATTACTGGAAGTTATTGATAAACTGATCAGTATTGATCCTGCTATCCTGTCATATCTGGAGTTCTACCAGGCAGATGAGACAAAAAGCAGTGGAAACCGGGTAAAAACGCTGGATAAAGAAATCGAGTCAAGAATGCAGAGCCTGTTATATTCCAATGCAGATTATAATGACGTTGAAGAGATTGCAAAGTTCATAAAAGTAAATGAAGATATATTGACCAAGAAACATATTTTTTACATACTGGAATTCCTTGTTAGGAATTGCGAAGAATATGGATTTTTTTATGATGACTATTCTGACAATTATTTTGGGGATGTTATTTTTCAAAGTTTGTGTGATGCGTTTGTAATTAAGGATTTGGAAGTTGGCGATTTTCAGAAATTGACTAAACTGCAGGATATTGATTATGATTATGACATGCTTAATCCATTTTTTGTGTGGATGGTAGAGACAAGGAATGCGGCCAAGTTAGCTGATTTTGAGGAATATTTCCATAAATTTCTGAATGAATATCTCTATTGTCAATTCTTGATTAATAGCGGATTAATTGAAAAAGCCAGGAATTTGATCGAAAAAGGGGTTTCTATGCATGAAGAAAATCGCTTCTATCTGTATCAACAAGTTGACAGGGATGCTGCAATAGAGTTTGCTCTTAAGAATGGATTCTATTCAAGTTTACTCAGGTATTATCATGAAACCGGGGCGCATGATAAAACAGTAGAATTATTTAAAGAAGTAGTGGCAGATAAAGGCAAGATGAGCCAGTTGGCAGATACTTATTATCTGTACAGGGATATTCTTGATTCAATATGCAAATCTGATATGACGGACGGCCTGGATGAGGTTATGCGTTCTCTTTATAATTTCTGCTATGTATTGAAATATTATGGGCATTGCGTGGATGCAGGAATTGAAATTGGTGATAAAGAACTGATGCATGACCTGATAGATAAGCGCATACAGCCTTATTTTAATATAGAGTCAAAGCTGAGACTGCTGGAATACCTTATTGATGAATATAAAGATGAGGTGGGGGGAGAGTTAATGAGTTTTGCCAGGTCCTTGATCAATGAAATGAACAATGATGCTTATGAAAAAGTAGCAGAGTGTGTGTTTTTACTCAGGGAGATTGTGGGTAAGGATGAATGGGAGAAATATGTAAAAGGGCTTTACCTGGAACATTTCAGGAAAATTAATCTGTGGAGGGAGTTTGCCGAGCAGGGAATAACTCTAAAGAAGAAGGAGGATGTGGTGACTATTGTGGGAAATGGTTAAAGTGCGGCCTTCTATTGACTGAGGGGCTGCCAGCAGGGGATGGAGATGTTCAAGGAAGCCAGGGAGATAAATTCTAATAATTTTCTTAAAATGTTGTGAGCATTGAGTATTGAAAAAATAATACTTTCACCCCATATACATGCCAAATCTATAAATCTAAAGTACCAGACTATAGTAAAAATACTTTCAAAATTGTGATGAGAAATGTATAACAATGCAATTAATGAAGAACATCCTTCAATAATAAAACAAAAGGGCTTAGAAAGCCTGATTTTGTTGATCATTGGCGATTCAACTAGATCAATTTCTCTTTTACATCTCCAAAAAGAAACTTTCTTACTCTGGAACTTCTATCCATACATGAAAGAATTTTTACACTTTATCAAACATTATAGGGGTCCATTTTCATCAGAAGTTGAAAAGGTTATATTGTATCCATTTTACCTGGATGATTGTTGGTCTTATGAACCCCCATCAAAAAAGGACTCATTAAGCGGAGGTTATATTAAACTTACTCCAAAAGGTATGGAAAAATATCAGACTTTATTTCAAAAAGCACAAAAAAATGAATCTTTAATTCTTTTATTGACTGGCATAAAAATGGTACGGGAATTATATGATAAACTATCGTCAGAGGAATTGTTGCTATTGATTTATGATACCTATCCCCAATATAAATTAAGGTCAAATGTATCCGATTCTATATTTAAAAAACGAAAATCGCTTGCAAACGGTATTTATTCAAAGGGTTTCGTTGATAATGTAAGAATGCAATCCTTGATTGCAGGTAGTGAAAATGATTGAAACTGTAGAACCTGACACTTCTTTTTATTTATGCTATCACGATGACATCAATATGAGGGATTTTCTTGATGTTTTTTTGGACTCTTATTCTTTTCACCTTGGACCGCGCATTTTAAATGAACTTCCAGCAGCGCTTTCGAAATCTGATATGTTTCAAAAAAACATAGTCAACCCGAGTTGACACAAAAACATATATACTCCCCGGTTCTTAACTTAACTTCATGGAATACCGCTCTGTGTCTGCAAAGATGCCTGTAACCGAAGTATCATTGTTCAAGGACTTCTGCCAGCGAAAGGGCGTCACCCCGGCAGCACTTATCCGTGAGTTGATCCTGCGGGAGATGGGGGTGCCTATGCCGCATACGGTGGCGGGGCGCAACAGGATTGTGTACGAGCGGGGGCAGGATCGGTTTTCGTGGGCTGTTGAGCTGGATAATGGAGTGGTGGTTGAGGTGCTGGGTGATGTTTCGCCTGGATTTTTGGAGGAGCTAGGGGGAATGGTGAATGATGTGCTGGATGAGAGGGCTGCATTTATCGGGAAGGAGCGAGAGGATTCTGTGGGTGTGCCTAGCGGGATTTTGAGGGGAAGGAAATGAAGGATTTAACTGAAGATTGGAAAACTGCAAAACTATCAGATATCGCAAATATATCTGCTGGAGGAACGCCACGCAGAAATATTCAGGAATATTGGAAAAATGGGGATATTCCTTGGTTAAAAATATCTGACCTCAAAGAGACTTATATTAAAAAATCAAAGGAATATATTACTAAAAGTGGATTAGATAATTCTTCAACTAAATTATTTCCAAAAGGTACTATAGTTTATTCAATTTTTGCAACTTTGGGAGCTGTAGGGATATTAGATATTCAAGCAACTACTAATCAAGCTATTGCGGGCATTATCCCTAATAACGAAATTGTCGATTCGAAATATCTTTATTATTGCTTAATTTCAGAGAAAAACAAAATCTGTGCAAAAAAGAGTCATGCTACACAAGATAATATTAACCTCACAATCTTAAGAAATCATGAAATCTCGCTCCCCCCCCTCCCCACTCAAAAGAAAATCGTTGCCATTCTTGAAAAAGCTGAAAAGCTCAAGGGGTGGAGAAGAGAAGCTGATGAGCTGACCGATGAGTTATTGAAAAGCACGTTTTTTGAGATGTTTGGGGACCCGGTGAAGAATCATAATGGATGGAAAGTCGTTAAATTGCAAGATGTTTCAGAAATTGTTTCAGGCGTTACAAAAGGTAGAAAATTATCTGGCAAAGAAGTGATTTCAGTGCCTTACTTGAGGGTAGCAAATGTACAAGATGGTTATCTCGAATTAAATGAAATTAAATTAATAGAAGTTTTACCTTCTGATGTTGAAAAATTTGCACTTAAAGAAGGAGATGTATTGCTTACTGAAGGTGGCGACCCTGACAAGTTAGGACGAGGTTCTGTATGGCATGATGAAATCCCAAATTGCATTCATCAAAACCACATATTTAGAGTAAGGGTAAATAAAAAACATCTGATACCTGAATATCTTAGTATGCTTATTGGAAGTCCTTATGGCAAAATGTATTTCTTAAAGTCTGCGAAACAAACGACAGGGATTGCAAGTATAAATTCTAAACAATTAAAAAATTTCCCTGCACTTATACCTCCACTTGAACTTCAAAATAAATTAGCTAAAATTATTCGACAAACCGAGCAACTCCGAGAACAGCAAAAACAATCCCGCCAGCACATCGACGACCTTTTCAACGCCCTCATGCAACAAGCCTTTCGCGGAGAACTAACCACATAACCCAATATTACCCCTACACATACATCAAATAACCAAAATCTTATCAATATGTAGGGGCAATACAACAACCATGCCATCCATCAGGAAAAAGACAGTCGGAAAAAAGCAATACTACTACCTTGAGCACAGCTACCGTGAGGGCGGCAAAGTACACAAAAAAGAAAAATACCTTGGAAGAACACTACCCAAAAACATCGACGAAATAAAAAAGCAACTCCTATCCGAAGTCTACACCGAGCATTGGTTTAGCAAATTCGACAAAATCCGCACGCAATTCCAGGAACAAGCACAAAAAACACCTCCCACTGCACGGAAAAAGGAACTGGAAACATTCGCCACCAGGTTTACCTATGACACCAACCGCATCGAAGGCTCAACCCTCACACTCAGGGAAACAGCAGACCTCCTTGAAAAAGGCATAACCCCTGCTGTCCGCCCCTTAAGCGACGTAAAAGAAACCGAAAGCCACAGGAATACATTCTACGAAATGCTGGATTACAAAAAAGACCTGTCCTTCAATGCCGTATTGTATTTCCACAAAAAACTCTTCCAGGACACAAAAGCTGACATTGCCGGGCTCATCAGGTCACATCAGGTAGCTATCTCAGGAAGCAAGTTCATGCCCCCGTTCCCGGCAGAAATACACCCGTTACTCATGGATTTTTTCAAATGGTACAATAAGAACAAGAACAGCATGCACCCAGTGGAACTGGCAGCCCTTGTCCACCTAAAACTCGTGACGATCCATCCCTTTGCTGACGGCAACGGAAGAATCAGCAGGCTCATGATGAACCTTGTACTGCACAGACACGACTACCCCATGCTCAATATCCATTATGAAACAAGAACAGGGTATTACAATGCACTGGAAAGGTCCCAGACCAAACAGGACGATACCATATTTTCACAGTGGTTTTTCAGGAGATACCTGAAAGAATACAAGAACTATCTCAAATAACCGGGCTGTAAAAAGTTCGGTGTTAGCATTACATACCAATCTAGCACAATCTTTGCGGTCTTTGCGCCCTTTGCGGTGAAAAAAGAAAAAGCACACCGCAAAGACCGCGAAGGACGCAAAGTAAAAGGAAGTATAAATATAACAAATAAAATGAAACTGGAAAATAACAATCCTTAATGGTGAACACAAATGCTTGACCCAACCCTTAAATCCAAGATCAACCAGCTCTGGGACAAATTCTGGAGCGGCGGCATATCCAACCCCCTCCAGGCCATAGAGCAAATGTCCTACCTCCTCTTCATGAAACGCCTCGAAGACGAAGACATCGCACGGGAACAGGACGCACAGCTATCAGGCGAACCCTACCAGTCGATCTTCACAGACAACGAAGAATGCAAATGGTCAAAATGGTCCAACTACCCCGCAGACACCATCTTATACCATGTGCGGGACAAAGTATTCCCCTTCCTGCGCAACCTCGGCGGCGAGGAATCCCTCTACGAGATATACATGAAAGATGCCGTATTCGCCATACCCACACCCTCCCTGCTCATTGAAGCCTTGCGCATAATCAACGACATGCACATCAAAGAGCAGAACAGGGACACCAAAGGCGACCTCTACGAATACCTGCTTTCAGAACTCAAGACCGCAGGCAAGAACGGCCAGTTCAGGACACCCCGCCACATAATCAGGATGATGGTGGAACTGGCAAACCCTCGCCTTGGCGACATTATCTGCGACCCTGCCTGCGGTACTGCCGGTTTCCTGGTTGCTTCCAATGAGCACATCCTGAAAAACAATACCTCATCCGAATTTATCAAAGTGGACGAAGAAGGAAATGAATACAACTTCAAGGGCGATAAGCTCAACCCTGACCAATACGAGGTGCTGCGGGCACATACACTCTACGGCTACGATTTCGACCAGACCATGAGCCGTATTTCCCTGATGAACCTGATGATGCACGGCATCAACAACCCCCACATCAAGCAGATCAATACACTCTCAGCCCGCTATGATGAAGAAAACCACTACACAGTAGTACTGGCCAACCCGCCCTTCAAAGGCAGTATAGACGAATCAGAGATCGGCGGCAAGTTCACCATCAAGACAAAGAAGACCGAGATACTGTTCCTTGAACTCATGTACACCATGCTGCAAAGCGGCGGGAGGTGTGCGGTAATTGTGCCCGACGGGGTGCTGTTCGGCAGTTCAAGGGCGCATAAAGTCATACGGAAGAGACTGCTGGAGGAGTGCAGGCTGGATGCGGTAATCTCCATGCCTTCAGGGGTGTTTAAGCCCTATGCAGGGGTGTCTACCGGTGTGCTCTTCTTTACCAAAGGCGAGCCTACCAAAAAAGTGTGGTTCTATGATATGACAGCAGACGGGTACAGCCTGGATGACAAGCGGACGTTCATTGACGGGAAAGGGGATATCACGGATATACTTGAGAAATTCGGGAGAAGGGAGAAGGAGACGTATGAAGATAGGAAAGCGAAATGCTTCTTTGTGCCGGTTGATGAGATCAAAGAGAATGATTACGATCTGAGTATTTCCAAGTACAAGGAGATAGAATACGAGGAAATCCAGTATGAAAAGCCTGAAGTGATCAAACAGAAAATCCTGGAACTAGAGAGTAAAATCACTAAAACGCTATCTGAATTGGAGATATAACTTGAATAAATATTGAGCTAAACAAACGAGACTTTATATTATTTAGCATGAAAGTACCCTTGGGTTCTTTCATCTTTTTGTGCATGTTATTCGAAGAATTTCATG
>Ga0255432_1164_pt1 | contig 10240 bp, 8 predicted proteins | sample ANMaggSeSYBR02I6_FD_182656 | JGI IMG/M metagenome (GOLD analysis project Ga0255432, IMG submission 182656) | Sediment cell enrichment communities from methane seep in Santa Monica Basin, California, United Staets - ANME aggregate JGI... | ecosystem: Environmental > Aquatic > Marine > Cold seeps >...
GCATCCATTATCTTTCCTTCATTTACATATAATGAAATCCTGATAATTCCCTTTTCTGCAGGATAGACACACGAAACATTTGATACACTGCAGTGACCAGGTCTCAGGATGAATTTCTTTGACGAGAAAATATCCATCTTTTTTTTCCATATTGCATTTTCCGCCTCGTTTAATCCCGCTTTAGCTAGTTTTACGCTTAATGCCTCTTCAAATCCCTGGATCAGACAATCCCTTAGTTCTGCAGGTGGTATCTTTCTCCCTAACTCCTGGATAATTGTGGTTATCCTTTTCTGTACTGAAGAAACTCCTTTCTTTTTTAATTTTGGTGCCGGGATCCTGGCTATCTTCATAAATATGTCCATATCGAAATCCCATATAACGCTGCCATATATCAGCAGGGAATTCTGCCTGGTCATTGCGGTCATCCCGCCAACCTTCTTATCCCCGATATTTATATCGTTAACTGGGGCAAAAACCGCATCAAGGCCAATTTTTTTCAGACCTGTTATGACACCTCTTGACAATATCTCGAAATTCCGGTCCATATCATCTGAAACACGGGAATCCCTCTTATCCATACAGATACCCCAGGATGTGGAGCCAGGAACCATTAATCCTGCTCCGCCACCAGTCTCCCGCCTCTCGATCGTTATTCCAAGTTTTTCACATTCCACAATGTCGCATTCTTCCTCGCAACATTGATTCCTGCCTAAGGACAGCACGTAACCAGGGCATTCTTCTAAAAATACGGTATTGGGACTTATTCCTTTGATCATCCCGTCTACAAGCGTGGAGTGTATGGAATTGCACCTTATTACTTCCTTTTCCTTTACCTCAAGGTACCGCCATTCATTGTTATCATTGTTTTCTTTTATTTCCCTCATCATTTTATCTTCCTTATCATCAATTGTTGCAAGATTTAAATCTATGGACATAAATCATTTCCTCAATCATCGTAAAATTTCAGTGAAATCTGATGAAAATAATCGCCACAGAGCGCACAGAGGACACAGAGAGCTGTCGAAGTACTCTGTGCTCTCTGTGGCAGAATAGAATGAACAGATTACACAGATGAAAAGCGGAAATCAATTTTGTTTGGTGTTTATTTATACTGCAACGTTTGATGTCATAGCAGATCAGTTATAACCTCACATGCACACCGTTTTGCTTCAAATACTCCTTAACCTCAGAAACTGTATATTCTCCAAAATGGAAGATACTTGCAGCCAATGCAGCCGATACGTTGGTCTTTTTAAACACTTCAAGTATGTGTTCCAAATTTCCGCAGCCGCCTGACGCAATCACTGGAATGTTCACACTGTTGCTGATTGCTTTGGTTAGTTCTATATCAAACCCATCCTTAGTGCCATCTCTATCCATGCTTGTGAGCATGATATCCCCGGCTCCGCGCTCCTCTGCTTCTATTGCCCACTGTATCGCATCTATACCTGTAAATTCCCTTCCACCATAGAGTGAACATTCAAACCAGCATTCGCCCTGGGGAGTGTCAACCATTTCCTGACCGGTCTTACGTTCGTATCTGCGTTTGGCATCGATCGCTATCACACATGCCTGTGTCCCGAAGTATTTTGAAATTTCATTAAGCAGGTCAGGGTTCTTTATTGCAGCCGTATTGACCGAGACCTTATCAGCTCCGGCATTAAAGGCAGTCCTGGCATCCTTTAAACTTCTGATACCACCGCCAACCGTAAGCGGCATGAACACGTTCTCAGATGTCTTTTCAATCACCTTAGACATCGTCTCTCTTCTTTCATGTGATGCTGTAATATCGAGGAAGATCAGCTCATCCGCACCCTGTTTATCATACTCCTGTGCCAGTTCCCAAGGTATGCCTGCATATCTGATCTGTTTGAACCTGACCCCTTTTACGACCCGTCCAAAGGGAACCCCAAGATCACAGTCAAGGCACGGAATAATTCTTTTTGCTAACATCTGGTCATCTCGACAAAATTTTTCAGGATAATAAGCCCTTTAGTGCTTGACTTTTCTGGATGGAACTGGACCGCATGGATATTATCCTTTTCTACAACTGCAGCCAGGTCCACACCATAATCAGTTGTTGCAGTGATAGTGTGCTTATTTGCTGGGACGCAATAATATGAATGCACAAAATAAAAAAAATCACCATCATTGATCCCTGAAAGTAAGTCTGAATCGCAGCGGATCCGCAGCTCGTTCCATCCCATCTGTGGGACTCTGACTACCTGTGGAAGACGAATAACATCTCCTGTGATAAGTCCGAATCCTGCGCAGTTGCTCTCCTCACCCCAGTCAAACAGAACATGCATTCCGATACAGATCCCGAGCATAGGTATGCCGTCGTGTATTAAGTCGAACATTTCATCTGCAAACGGCCTTAAATTGTTCATTCCATCGCCGAATGACCCAACTCCTGGAATAACAACTGCATCAGCACCTGAAAGTTTTGCACTATCTGATACAATAACCGGATCTCCATTGACATTCATCAATGCATTATAAATACTGCGCAAGTTTCCCATCCCATAGTCAATTATTGCAATCATAATCGCTTGAACTACCATTGTGTTTATTAAATGATCGATGAGGCAGCACTACTTCTTTGTTTGAATTGCTTTACAATTTTTGCAACATTCTTGACCACCCCACATCAATAAATTTTAAAATATGTTTAAAGAAATATTTATATAAAATAAAGTAGGCTATCGTATGGCGATACCTATGAAATATGTAATAGCAATAATACGACCTGAACGGCTTGATGCTGTCAAGCGGGAGCTTCAGAAGGTTGAAGTAAACAGATTGACAGTAACATCTGTTTCCGGATATGGGGCACAAAAAGGGCATTTGGAAGTTTACAGGGCACTGGAGTATGAAGTAAACCTCCTTGAAAAGATCAAGCTTGACATCGCAGTGAATGACGAGTTTTTAGAACCAACGATCGAGGCAATACAGCGAGGAGCCAAAACCAACGAGAAAGGAGAGATAGGGGATGGTAAGATATTCGTGCTGCCACTTGAGGATGTCATAAGGATAAGCACCGGCGAAATTGGGTCCGAAGCAATTTAGGAAGGTAAAGATATGGCTATTGTTGCAGCAGATACTGCATGGGTCCTGATCTCATCAGCACTGGTATTATTCATGCTTCCCGGGCTTGCGCTATTCTATGGCGGGATGGTGCGGCGTAAAAATGTGCTGAGCAGCATGATGCACTCGTTCGTTGCAATGGGTGTTATTGCTATAGAGTGGGTGATAATTGGTTACTCGCTTGCATTCGGGACCGGAAACTGGTTCATAGGCGGATTTGAGCATGTATTCCTGCGTGGGATCGACCTTTACTCGACATCAGGCACGATTCCCACATACACATTTATTGTGTTCCAGGGGATGTTTGCCATAATAACGCCTGCCCTGATCTCTGGTGCTATTGTCGGGCGTATCAAGTTCAAGTCATACATCGTATTCATCGCATTATGGGGCCTTATCGTCTATGCACCTGTCTGTCACTGGGTATGGGGCGGCGGATTCCTTACCGGGGAAGCACTTGACTTTGCAGGTGGTACGGTTGTCCACATAACATCAGGTATATCTGCCCTTGCACTTCTGGTCTTCCTTGGCAAGAGGAAAGGATATGGCTTGGATGCAATTAAGCCGCACAATGTTACTTTCACACTGCTTGGTGTAGGGCTTTTGTGGTTTGGCTGGTTCGGTTTCAATGCAGGTTCGGCCCTTGCTGCTAATGAGGTTGCCGGGCTTGCCTTTATCACTACGTTCATCGCACCGGCAGCTGCAGGACTTTCGTGGATGGCAGCAGAATGGACCCATAGCGGTAAACCAACTGCTTTGGGTTTTGCAACCGGAATTTTGGCAGGGCTTGTTGCAATCACACCCGGCGCAGGTTTTGTCACACCGATGGCTGCACTCCTGATCGGGCTTATTGCAGGAATTGTGTGCTATTGGGCTGTGATGCTCAAAGGTAAGCTTGGATATGATGATTCACTGGATGTCTTCGGTGTTCACGGTGCTGGTGGGATCACAGGTGCGCTCTTAACTGGCGTATTTGCAAGCGTGGGGGCCACAGGTCTTTTGCTTGGTAACTCACACCAGCTATTGCTCCAGCTTGAAGGGGTGGTTATCACGATCATCTATGCGGGTGTCTGCACAATCTTAATTGGATTTGTGATTGACAGGACGATGGGGCTGAAGGTTACTGAAAGCGAGGAAAATATCGGGCTTGACAAGACATGTCATGGTGAGACAGCGTATAACATTTGAGTGGATGGATCATTAGATTCCTTCCACTATTTTTTAAATCAACCTGCTAATTCACTGATGTTTTACAATAAGGAAACATCAGTAGCACATCCAGTGACCTGATTATTGTTGAAGACTTCCTGCTGTGCCTTTTTTGTGGCAGTTACCTTCCCGCCCAGGTCAAGTTGGCCGACCTCTTCAAAGGCCAGAAGGTTACCCCCTATTTCAGCAAAGTCATACACTGCTTTTCCACACCTTCCCAACACCAGCACATCCAGTTTTTCACATCTCTAAATGGTACTCCCCAATACTCTTTATAACCAATTCCCCCCTGCCCATGGCCTCAATTGCATCGGCAGCAGCCATTGCCGCCTGTATAGTAGTGATATATGGTACCGCATAATCCACAGCCGCCCGCCGTATACTCCGCCCGTCCTTGTAGCTTATCTTGCTTGTAGGCGTATTGATGACCAGGCCGACATCATCTTTGCGCATCAGGTCAATGACATTAGGACTACCGTCATGTACTTTCTTTATTTCAGTAACGACGAAACCCTTACCTGACAGGTACCGGACCGTGCCGCTGGTAGCAATGATTTCCAGTCCCGCATCTGCCATCTTCCTTGCTATTTGCACCAGTACCGGCTTATCCTGGTCCCTGATGGACATGAACACCTTACCCTTAAGCGGTAGTGCATTATCTGCTGCCAGTTCTGCCTTGAAAAAAGCCAGCCCGTAACTGTAATCCACACCCATGACCTCACCTGTACTGCGCATCTCAGGGCTGAGGATCGGGTCCGCTCCAGGGAGTTTGTCAAATGGCAGAAGGACTTCCTTCACTGAAACATGTACGGGCCTGGGTTCCTGGAGGTATCCCTGCTCCTTCAATGTTATCCCTATCATAGCCCTGGCCGCTATCTTGGCCAGCGGCAGGCCGACGGCTTTTGATACGAATGGAATGGTGCGGCTGCTCCTTGGGTTTGCCTCCAGCACATAGACCACCCGGTCCTTGTATGCCATCTGGATGTTCAGGATACCCTTTACCCTGAGTGCCAGGGCAATGCGCCTCACATAATCCCTGACCGTATCCAGCACATACTGTCCCAGTGACTGGGGCGGTATCACGCACGCCGAATCACCGCTGTGTATCCCGGCCTCTTCGATATGCTCCATGATTGCACCGATAAGCACGTCCTCGCCATCGCATATGGCATCCACATCGATCTCAATGGCACCCTCAAGGAAGTTGTCGATGAGCACAGGACGCTCGGGCGAGACCCGCACTGCTTCATTCATATACCGGTTCAGGTCGTTCTCGTCATATACTATTTCCATGGCCCGTCCGCCCAGTACATAGGAGGGGCGCACCAGCACAGGATACCCGATACCGGCTGCCACTTCCCTGGCCCCGGCTTCCGTGATAGCATAACCCGCCTCTGGCTGTGGAATGCCCATACCCTGCAGCATCTTGTTGAACCGCTCCCTGTCCTCTGCAATATCCATATCTTCCGGAGTAGTGCCCAGGATAACGGTATCCAGGTCACGCCTGCGCAGCAGTTCCCGCTGCAAGGGTAATGCCAGGTTCACAGAGGTCTGGCCGCCGAACTGTACCATCACACCCCAGGGTCTTTCCAGTTCGATAACATTCATCACGTCCTCAAGGGTCAGTGGCTCAAAGAACAGCTTATCCGAAGTATCGTAATCTGTGGACACAGTCTCGGGATTGTTGTTGATAATATGAGTCTCAATCCCCTCTTCCCGCAGTGCACTCACCGCATGTACTGTGCAGTAGTCGAACTCTATACCCTGCCCGATGCGGATAGGGCCCGCACCCAGTATCAGCACCTTTTTACGGTCAGTGGGTTCGTTCTCGCACATCTCTTCATAGCATGAATAATAATACGGGGTCTCGGCAGCGAACTCGGCAGCGCAGGTATCCACCATTTTATAAGTGGTAATGATCCCCATCTGCCTGCGCATGTCATTGATATCTTCCCTTGTCCTGCCTGTGAGTTTGCCTATCTCCTCATCTGTGAACCCCATTCGCTTGGCACGGTACAGGGTCTCCCTGGTCAACTCCGGGCGCAGGGTATCTTCCATCCGGATCATATTGTGTATCTTTTTCAGGAAGAAGGGGTCGATAGATGTGATACCTGATATCTCATCAATTGAAAATCCGGTCCTCATACCATGGTAAATGGCAAATAACCGCTCATGGGTGGGGGTCGTCAGCAGGTCAGTTACCTCTTCACGGTCCCACTCCATGAACCCGAAATACATATCCACGTCAAGGCTGCGGATAGCCTTTTTCATAGCTTCTTCAATGGTGCGTCCGATAGCCATGACCTCTCCCGTGCTCTTCATAGCCGTGGTCAGGGTCTTATCTGCGGTCACGAACTTATCAAAGGGCCACCTGGGTATCTTGACCACGGTATAGTCCACAGTGGGCTCAAAGGACGCAGGCGTCTTTTTGGTAACATCATTGGGTATCTCGTCCAGGGTCATGCCAATGGCGATCTTTGCGGTCACCCTGGCTATGGGGTACCCGGTGGCTTTGCTGGCCAGTGCAGAGGAGCGGCTCACCCTTGGGTTGACTTCCACGATCCTGTATTCGCCGTCCTTCACTGCAAACTGGATATTACACCCGCCTTCGATTGACAGGCTTCTTATGATATTGATACTGGCACTGCGCAGCATCTGGTGGTCCCTGTCCGACAGGGTCTGGCTGGGAGTGACCACAATGCTCTCCCCTGTATGGATACCCATGGGGTCGATATTCTCCATGTTGCATATCACGATACAGGTATCATTGGCATCACGCATCACCTCGTACTCGAACTCTTTCCAGCCCAGCACGCCTTCCTCTATGAGCACCTGGGTGATCCGGCTGCGTTTCAGGCCCAGTTCAGTGATCGAGATGAGTTCTTCCTTTGTCCTGGCAATTCCACTGCCGGCCCCGCCAAGGGTATAGGCCGGCCTGATGACAAGTGGCAGGCCCAGTTGTTCGATCATTGCAACTGCATCCTCAATGGTGTTCACAGCCTTACTGCGGGGTACAGGCTCACCGATACGCTGCATGGCCTGTTTGAACAGGTCCCGATCCTCGGTATCCTGTATGGCTTTTAAGGGTGTGCCATAAAGTTTGACATTGTATTTCTCAAGTACGCCCATCCCGGCCAGTTCACTTACGACGTTTAGTCCGGTCTGGCCGCCCAGTCCCGCTATCACTCCGTCCGGCCGCTCCTTTTCGATGATACGTTCCACGATCTCGGGTTTGATGGGTTCGATATATACCACATCTGCCATTTCCGGGTCGGTCATGATAGTAGCCGGATTGGAGTTAATGAGTACTACGCTCACACCTTCTTCTCTCAATGAACGGCATGCCTGGCTGCCGCTAAAATCAAACTCGGCCGCCTGCCCTATCATGATAGGACCGCTGCCTATCAGCAGTACTTTCTTAATATCAGGATTACGGGACATTATTTCATCACCCTTTTCACTATGGTATCAAAAAAACCATTTTTCAGTATCCCAGGGACCGGGGCTGGCCTCGGGATGGAACTGTACGCTCATGATATCCAGGTAGTCGTGAGCGATACCTTCCACTGTATTATCGTTAATGTTCAGGTGGGTGATATGAGCCTCTGCCGCATCCAGGGAACTGGCATCCACTGCAAATCCGTGGTTCTGGGAGGTGATGTATACAGTATTTGTGTTCAGGTCCTTTACAGGCTGGTTGGCACCCCGGTGCCCGAACTTCAGCTTGTAGGTGCTGGCTCCCAGCGCCAGGGATATGATCTGGTTGCCGAAGCAGATGCCGTAGATGGGTACTTCTCCCATCATGTGTTTTACAACATCAATGGCAGTGCCTGCCTTTTCCGGGTCGCCCGGGCCGTTTGATACGAAAATGGCATCAGGTTTTTGTTCAGTAATATAGTCAGGCGGAGTACTTGCAGGTACTACGGTAATACCTACACCCCGCTGCTGCAGGCTCTTTATCATGTTGGTCTTTATGCCAAGGTCGATGACCACGAAATGAGGCTTGTCCTTGCCGGTTGCTTCAATATGGTAGGGGGCGGGGCAGGTCACCCTGTCTATCAGGTCGTGTTGGTCAGATATCTTCGGATGCTGTCTTGCCAGTCGCACTGCTTCCACACCATCGTCGCTGTCTGTGAGCAGGCATGCCCGCATAGCGCCGGTATCTCTGGTCTTGATGGTCAGCATCCTGGTATCCACACCTGCGATACCGGGCCGGTCTTCTTCTTTTGCAAAATCAAAAATGGAGCGCCCTGACAGGTGGTGGGATGGATGGTCACATGCCTCCCTGACCACCAGGGCCTCTGCCTTCATGCCGTCTGACTGGAAGGTCTTGCCGCTTACACCGTAATTGCCGATGAGGGGGTAGGTGAACATCAGTATCTGGCCGGCATATGAAGGGTCGGTAAGTGCCTCTTCGTATCCGGTATATTGAGTTGTAAAAACAAGTTCCCCGCAAACAGCAGTTCCGGCGGCACCAAAACCAAAGCCCTTCACAATTGTGCCGTCTTCTAATCCTAGTATTGCTTTCATACTAGGTGCTTAAAATGGGAGGAATGGGTTAAAAAGATTGTGTAAATTAAAATTTTCTATGCCGTCAATTATCTTAACCGTTGTGACTTCATGCAAAATGACAAGTAGGAGCTTCGGATAAAATAAGTTGGGGAAAATATTAAGGAACTATAAGTAAAATATATGAATTTAAGTGGAAAAAATGTTCCAGACTAACAATAAGTATACTAGATGCTTGTTTATTCTCATCACTATTATTGTCATTCTTATTTCCGGTTGCATCCATGATAACAATGAAATTACTGTTGACCTTGATAATACAATAGATAGTGTCGTTCAATATCCGCCGGATGAAACAGATGTTATTTATTTTGGTTTTGACCTAAGGCTAAGCCCGAAAGAGGATGCAAGGATGTATGCCCCGTTTTTGCAGTATATGAGCGAGGAGACCGGGCGAACATTCAAGATACATTTCACTCCTTGCCTTGCAATTGAGGGACTGGTGAGAATAGTAGCATATTCCGATTACTATCCCAGTAGTGGCATATCTGCCAACAATGATGTGGACCCTGAGCTTGTGGAGGCTGTAAAAAAGGCTCTTCTGGATTTTGACCCAGGAGGGAAGCATGCATCGAACCTGGTTGATTGGGACAGGACAGAAATGCCAAATGGTTTTATAGAGGCACACGATGAGGATTATGCACAATTAAGGGAACTTGCGATCAGATATGACATAATCGAATAGGAGAGGACATAGTGAAGATATATTACAAGCTAAACCTGCTTATCATTTTCCTGCTGGTAATCTCAACATTGATTATTACAGCTTCAGTGAATGTCAGGATGAGTGACGCACTTGAACAGGAGATGCTTGAAATGGAGTTGATCATTGCAGAATATGTGACAGAAGACCTGGCAAACCCGCTCCTGCAAAAGGATGCCGTAGCGGTTAATGAGATCATCGACAATGTCATGATACGCAATACTGATGTCAGGTATATCTATGTGGTTGATTTTGATGGTGTTGTGGTCGCCCATACCTTTTCACAGGGTTTCCCTGCAGATATGGTAACAGCAAATCTTATTCCTCCCAATGAGAAAACTGCGATTAGGGTATTTTCTGTTGAAGGTGAATCCATCCAGGATGTGGGTGTCCGTGTACTGGATGGGATGGATGCAAAGGTCTATTTCGGTTTCAGTAGAGCAAATATTATTACTTCCATTAACAAGACAACCAATACAATCGTCAGAACAGTGGCATTGGTCCTGTTGCTTGGTATTGTCATGAGTTTTCTTCTGACCCGTACCTTAACCAGCCCGATAGAAAAACTGGTGGCCGGGATAAACAGGGTGGCCGAAGGGGACCTTAATTTCCAGGTGGAGGTTACGACCAGTGATGATATCGGGGTACTTGCGGATTCGTTCAACCGGATGA
>Ga0255432_1166_pt1 | contig 10190 bp, 9 predicted proteins | sample ANMaggSeSYBR02I6_FD_182656 | JGI IMG/M metagenome (GOLD analysis project Ga0255432, IMG submission 182656) | Sediment cell enrichment communities from methane seep in Santa Monica Basin, California, United Staets - ANME aggregate JGI... | ecosystem: Environmental > Aquatic > Marine > Cold seeps >...
GGATCAATAATATCTCTTCGCCGGTAAACTCTCGACCGCAAAATATTTGTCGCTTTATGATTTGCATGTCATCTACCTCCCGCTATCCTTCCATAACGGAAATATGACTTGCTGTTCAGTAAAAAAACAATGCTACCGAAATCTGCCGTGATATCCCTCGGCAACTGGATTATCTTGCCAGAAAGTAGCGTAAAGCCAATGCTGATAATGCTGAACCCCCTCTATTTGCAGCTGTTTTAACTTGTTTCATAAGAGCCGCACCCAATTCATTTTCCCGATGCTGTTGCGCGATGATCATCGGCTGATCAAGAGATGGAAGGGGCAAATGAAATGCAACGGGCATGGGCAGCACCAGGTCGGCGATCTCGAAACTGGCAACCGCGTAAGGAATAAACCTGGTTTTTGACTGAAACCACCGTTCCTCCTCGGTCAAATCAAGGAAACTCTCCAGCTCCTCCAGCAAAAGGGGACAGGCGACGATCAGGTAATCAAACCGGACATGATCCTCGGCATGGGAGACCTCGTCTCCAAGCATCTGCATCGGATGCGTATATTTTACAAAGATTCCTTCTTCACGGCGTTCGATTTTTTTAACATCAACATTCAGGCGAATATTGAGATCCCAGGCCACTCTTTCCCAGAAACGCTGGAAGCCGTATCTGAAGCGTTGCGCAACCAGAAACGAAGGAAGCAGGCGGGCAAACGGTGCGGATGAGAACAGCATGGCCAGGAAGGTTCTTCTGATACCCATCTACCTGAGGACATACGGCGCTGGAATTTCATCCAGAAAACCGTAGCCGAATGTGGTCACGGGAATTTCAAACAACCGGTTAAAATCCTCAAGGCCGTTGTGGTCCAGCCATTCCGCAAACGTGACACACAGAGCGGGATGCGCGTCAATGCCGGCCCAGCCCGGCCGCCGGAAGATTTTGCGGATTCGATAACGTTTCCGGAGATAGCGCAGACAGAGCCCGGTAAAGTGACAACATGACAAAAAACATTATAATGACAGGCGAAGAAAGGAAGTCGCCCCGCATAGCTTCAATCTCCGGAAAGACGTAATAACTATTACCTAAGTTGAGCGGTTTTTTGCGAAGAAATGTGCCAAGATCCTGATGCAGCAAGGTTTGCGAAAAGCGTAGGCATACCAATGGATATGTCAAGACTTTTCGCAAGCCCTTGATGCGCAAGAGATTGGTGCAGGTCGAGTAAAAAATCGCTTAATTTAGGTATTACAAAACAGCAAGTTGAAAGTCAATGGCTTTTCGCCGCCCATAGCCGTGGAGTTCACTATTTGTCTAATTTGTAGCAGTTTCTTTCCATACATTCTGCAAAGAACTCTGTTTGTCGTAATTTCACCCTTAACTTGACGGAAGGGCTATAGGATGTCCCGGTCCATCCCTAAAATAATGATTGACAAACTGATAACGTAGGCTATCATGCAAATTATCATGGAAATATTTTACAAACCACCATTCAGGAAGTTCGTAAAGAAACAAACAAGATCTTTCCAGCTTGTCATTGAGGATGAAGTCGAGGAGATAACAATCAGTCCTGATATGGGAAAATCTAAAAAAGGGGATTTGACAGGATTTCGAGTTCACAAATTTTCTTATGGGAAACAAAAAATTTTAATTGCCTATCGTTTCAAGGAGGCTGCAATAGTGTTTTTTATGATAGGCACTCATGAAAATTTTTATCGTGAGCTTAAGAAATATCTGAGGGAGGCTGAATAATAATGCTTACTGCTGAAAAAGTTTACAGAGAAATTTTAGAGATGCCACTAAGAGAAAGAGAAAAGTTATTCGCTGTGATAGCAAGGCGAGGATTTGAAAAAGATTTATACCGCCATAATGAAGTCTTTGATGAAATCAGACAGTCGCCATTTACTGTTAAAGAAGCTGCCGAATATCTTGAGGTGGCTGAGATTACCTTGAGGAGATGGATTAAAGCAGGAAAAATAAGATTCAAAAGGGTTGGGAGAAACATTCTGTTTGATCCAGACGAGCTTAAAACTTCTAAAAAGAACAAGCAGGCCTTGAAGAGTTGATCCGGCCCTCTGTGGCTGCAGAAGCACTTTTCTTCTTTAAACAATGCACGGCTATCCTATTGAAATGTTGAAATTTCGATCCTCTACACTTTGGTATTATATGGTTTGATGTCATTTTGACTTGTCAAAAACGTCAATTTTTTCCCAGCATCCCATATTTTCCATGAGAACTACTGTTGTGGAGTTTTGCAGAATGAGTTTGGTATAGGGTGAAAAATTATCCCATTATTATCGAGGTAAAAAATGTCTCTTCAAGATTATTTAATAGAGTTTAAGGCGGTTGCTGCTGAATGGTTTGAAGGGTGTGCCTTCATAAAAGATAATTATGATTTTTTCACAGAGTTTTTTAAAAAAGAGAATTTAATAAAGGCTAAATGGTCTGATTTCCAGGCAATAGGAAATCATATTCATGCTTTTAACAGTATGGCAATTGCAATGAAAAACGCTCTTGGTCGAATGAACCACCCTGTTGAGCATTACAGAAACAGTTTTATATATCTGGTACATGGAGAGGGTACAGTTGAAGAGCGAATAAACAATTTTGTTTATGATAAAAGATACAAGATTAAATATTTTGGTAGCAGTGTTATAAGCGAGCTCTTAGGATATATTTTTGCTGATCAATTTGTTTTATATAATCGAAGAGATAAATTTGCTTTAGAATTTTTAGGAATTGATCCCGGTTTTTCCAGAGGTGATAAATTAGATCAAAAATTTCTTAAGTTTAATATTGCAATTAAACATGTAATTGAAGAATACAAAAAAGTTGTTGGTAAAAATATTGATACACCTGTCAATCTGGAGGTTGACCAGTTTTTTAGTTATTTATACAAAAAGTATGGTGGCGGATATGGCTCTGAGGATGATGCAATAAAATACTGGCAAATAGCCCCAGGCGAAAACGCCAAATTCTGGGATGAATTTAAGAAGCTCTCTATTGCTGCAGTCGGTTTTAAAAATATTAATATGGATTTGAGTGGAATTTCGGAATCAAAGTTTAAGTCTTTATTTCAAAAGCATTATCCTGACAAAAAGACAATAAAGCGAACCCAGTTGTGGAATTTTATAAATCTTAAACCTGGCAATAAATTCATAACTAATAAGGGGAAAAGCCTTCTTTTAGGCGCCGGAGAAGTAAAAAGTGGCTACCAATACAGACCTGAAAGAGAAGAATTCAAGCATACCATTGATGTAGAATATTACAGGTTAAGTGAAGATGGGATACTGATTCCTGATAAGTTCAAGGGAAAGTTCGGCAAAACCATAACAAAATTAAAAAAAGAAGATTTCGATATACTGGAGTCTCTATTACCCCCGCCTCCACCAAATATTGGACCTTATTCAATCGAAAAAGCCCTTGAGACAGTCTTTGTAAAAGAAAAGCATTTTAGAAACATCGTTGACCTTCTTAACTATAAGAAAAACATTATTATTAAAGGCCCGCCTGGTGTCGGCAAAACGTTTATTGCAAAATATATAGCTTGGGCAATAATGGAAAAAAAGGATGATAGCAAAATTCAAATGGTTCAATTCCATCAATCATATTCTTATGAAGATTTTGTTCAAGGCTTCAGGCCAGATGAAGACGGCAACTTTTATTTAAAAGATGGAATTTTTTACAAGTTTTGCAAGAATGCAGAAAGAGATAAGAATAATAAATATTTTTTTATTATTGATGAAATAAACAGAGGCAACCTAAGCAAAATTTTCGGCGAATTAATGATGTTGATTGAATCTGATAAACGGGGGGATTTTAAAATACCGCTCACATATTCTAAAGCTGATGATACATTCACTGTACCACCCAATATATACTTAATCGGAACAATGAACACAGCAGATCGTTCACTTGCCATGGTTGATTATGCATTACGCAGACGCTTTTGTTTTGTGGACTTGGTACCAGCTTACGAAACAGATAAATTCAACTCTTTTCTGGAAAGAGCCGGAGTCGATAAAGACTTAATTGAAAGAATCAATAAAAACCTATCAATGATAAATAAAGTTATCGAAGACGACACAAAAAATCTTGGTCCAGGGTTTAAAGTTGGTCACAGCTATTTCTGCCCTGCCAAAAATGGTAATGAATTTGGAGAAGCATGGTATGAGCGTATTATTGATTTTGAAATAGCGCCCCTATTGCTGGAATACTGGTTCGACAGACCGGAAGAGGCAGAAAAACATATTGAACGCTTAAAAGAATAGGACTGAATGAAAATCCCGATTCTTAATATATATTATCTACTTTGCTATGCCTGGAATAAGCTTGAAGAAAGCGGTCTTGTTGATGTCAAAACCGAAGATTCAACAACTTTATTGGATCTGTTCGCAAGAGTTCTGATTTCCGGGACAACCCACATCTTAAAGCGCAGGCTTGATCGGGGGTATATCACTCATTCTGAGGCAATCCGTGGGATAAAGGGTAAAATTGATTTTAATACAACCTTAAAAAACCAATTACTGTGTAATACGAAAGTGCAGTGTGAATATGATGAGTTAAGTTATAACGTTTTACATAATCAAATTCTTAAAGCGACGATTAAAGGATTAATTTGCACAAAAGATATTGCCCTTGATCTGCGGAATGAACTGCTATCAGTTTATAGAGTGCTTAATGAAATTAAAGAAATCAAATTAAATTCAACTGTCTTTTCGCGAGTTCAACTTCATATAAACAATTCATTTTACAGCTTTCTGATAAATATCTGTGAAATGATTTATAACATGTATCTGGTGTCAGAGGATCAGGGGGAAAGCAAATTCAGAGATTTCTTACGCGATAGAGTCTCAATGGCAAGATTATTTGAAGAATTTGTCCGAAATTTTTACAAAAAGGAACTCCCCAAAGTAGCATCAGAATACAAAGTTATAGGATCCGAAATTATTAAATGGGATGCTGTTGGATTTGATAATGTAAGTATGGATTATTTGCCATCCATGCAAACAGATATTTCCATCAAAACACCGGTAAAATATATTATCATCGACACAAAGTATTATAAGAATGCTTTGCAGAGATATTATAAGAAAGATACTGTCCGTTCGACAAATTTGTATCAGCTTTTTGCTTATTTGAAAAATATAGAAAATAAGGACGAATCTTGCCAAGCTTGTGAAGGAATTTTACTTTATCCCACTGCAGGATATGATCTGGATTTAAAGTATGAAATACAAGGGCATAAAATTTCGATAAGAACAGTTAATTTAGCTAAGGATTGGCAGAATATACATGAGAACCTTATGAATATTATTGATGTTGAAGTATCTATAAAACAGACAAAATGCATATAGCATCCAGAATAGTGTTTGAGCAGAAATTTGAGGCAGGATTATGTCCATATGAATGAATATCAATATGGTGACTATGATGTCAAAATGGAGAATTTCCATCTTCAACAATTACGAAGTCCACCTCTCGTCTGTCTACTCTTAGGATTGATTGGCCTCGACTGACCGCCTTGCTCACTGACGATGGAGGGATGTTCGACTTTCGAGCAACCGCTGTTCCGCTTACTTTTAATTTCTGCGCGCCCAATTACTGAAGAACAATCGGGCTTGCCTCTGGATCAAAAGGGTTTTTCCGGACCGCCAGGGAAAAAAGGTATGGATACTGATTCTTTAGGTGGCTCATATAAACAAGCCACTGCTCAACCAGTTTTTTATAGGCGCGGTTCATGTCGCCTGCAAGGTGATTGCGGTCGGATTCCGGCAAGTTGTTCATGCCATCCCGGCAACTCAACTCATCGGTCAGATGGAACAAAGCGAGCAAGGCTTCGCTGAACTCTTCCTGCTCGATCAGCACAGAGTTCTCCAAAAGACTGACAAGAAATCCTCTTTTGATGTTTAGAAAAGCGAGCAGAATTTCCATATCAATCAGCCGCATATCAATCCGCAAGTCATGCTTCTTCACTGTTTTCTGCGCAACTGAAAAGCGGGCTTCCGTCCAATCCGGCCTGACAAGGAGATCCTCCCGTATTTCGTCAATGGCCTGGTCGTAGCCCGAGAAAAGGCTCAATAGTTTACACCCCACCTCGCTGAAAAAAACGCCCAGGAGTATGTTGACCTTCCGCATTCTGCTTTGCGTTTCTCGCCTCAGCAGTATCATTTCCGTAATGTTCGCAATCACGCCGAGAAAGGTCCCCACACCCACGACGATCAACAATATGGCGAAGATGCGGCTGGCCTCTTTTGTCGGGTGAATATCACCATACCCCACCGTCGACATGGTAACGATGTTATAATAAAAGGCCTCAGAAAACGAGAGGTCCTCCAGGGTCATGAAACCAACCGTGCCGGCTGTCATCACTACCAGAAAAAGGGCTAAAAATATCTTCAATCTGCGCCGTAACGTCTGCACACTTATTTCCCCGAGCTGCTCAGTTCATGCATAATGATTGATAAATCCCTGAATTATATTTCTTGACTATTAAATAATACACCACCGGCACAATAATCAACGTAAATGTTGTTGAACCTAAATTGAGCGATTTTTTACTCGATCTGTACCAATCTCTTGCGCATCAAGGGTTTGCGAAAAGTCTCAACATATCCATTGGTATACCTACGCTTTTCGCAAACCTTGCTGCATCAAGATCTTAGCACATTTCTTCGCAAAAAATCGCTCAACTTAGGTTGAAGCAAAAAGTCCAAAGATCAATGCCCAGGCCAGACCGGAAAATTTTCGTGTTCTCCAATTATGCCTTGCGCCATCTTCGCTGCTTGTGGTAATCTTTTTGGGAAAAATTTTAAGGAAAAATCATGAAGAAACCCAAAGACATATACTACATTTCGGACGGTACCGGCATTGTGATCAATAACCTCGGCAAGGCCCTTATCTGCCAGTTTCCCGAAATCAATTTCAATGAGGAAAAATTCCCTTTCATCACGACGGTGGCAAACGCCAAAAAAATCATGAACTATATCCTGAAACGTTCCGCCGGACACAGGCCGATTATTTTCAGCACCATCATAAACCCGAAAACCATCGGCGTCTTCAATGTACCTGAAGTGGAATTCTTCGACGCTTATGCCTTTTTTCTGGAAAGACTGGAAAACTGCCTCGATGCCAAGGCACTGAGGGTTCCAGGGGCCAGCCGCAAGGTAACCGATATGGACATAGACCGGCGGATGGAGGCAATTCACTACTGCCTGAAACACGACGATGGTACCAAAACCTCGGAGTATGACATAGCAGACGTCATTATTCTCGGAGTTTCCAGGGCCGGAAAAACGCCTATATCAGTCTACATGGCTTCCCAGATGGGCTTGAAAACAGCCAATTTCCCCCTTACCCATAGGTTCCTTTCCGAATACTATCTGCCGGATGGCATACTCCGCAACTTAAAACGCTCAGCAGGCCTCACCACTAGCCCGGAGTTTCTGCACAACGTTCGGAAAAAACGCTATCCAGGCAGTAACTATGCCAAGCTTGCCACCTGCAGGAATGAAATTAAGCGGGCCGAACAGATATTCCAGAAATATCATATTCCAGTCATCTCTTCGGCCGGAAAATCCATCGAGGAAATGGCTACTCAGGTCACGCAGGAATTAAACCTGTCCTAAGGGCTCGGTAAAAAATAACTTGGCATTTTTGCATCCCGACTTAACCATATCTTTCATCAATCTTCTTTCGCAAAAATCCTCGATATATACCTCGGAAGGTTGCAAATTGCGTTTTTTTCGGTGAGCAATGAGCATCAAGAGCAAGGCGCGAAGACGCGTAATAGCAGGCTATTGCAAGCCTGAGCAACGCAGCTATTGGTGTTCATAGCCAGTGAAAAACCGCAATTTGTGACCTTTCGAGGTATAGTTTTAACGCAAAGAAAAAGTAGCCGTTCACGGCTTGAAACTTGAAATTGGAAAGTAGAAATTAGGAGAGATGAAATAAATTACTTATCCCAAAAGGGAGAAAGCTCTCTCAGGCGAGCAATAATAAGCGGAAGCTTTTCAATTATATAATCTATCTCCTCTTCGGTATTATATTTGCTCAGGCTGAAACGAATAGAGCCATGAGCGGCAGTAAACGGCACTCCCATTGCACGTAAGACATGCGAAGGTTCCAGTGAACCTGATGTGCATGCCGACCCCGATGAAGCACAAATGCCGAATTCATCCATCATCAAAAGAATAGCCTCGCCTTCAACAAATTCAAAACTTATGCTTGTAGTATTCGGAAGACGATTCTCTCTGTCTCCGTTTACCATTGAATTTGGTACGCGTTTTAAAATTCCATTTTCAAGCTTATCTCTTAAAAGCTTTACCCTGCCGCTTTCCACCTCTAAATTATCAGCCGCCAACTCACCGGCCCTTCCAAGCCCTATAATGGAAGCAACGTTTTCCGTACCTCCCCTTCGGCCCTTTTCCTGATGCCCCCCTATTAAAAAAGGAAAAAATCTGGTTCCCTTGCGTATGTATAGAGCGCCTACTCCTTTAGGCGCATGAATCTTGTGGCCCGAAATCGAAAGCATGTCCACATTTACCTTACTCACATCATCAGGAGATTGAGAGATGGTTCTTTCTTCAGCTATGAGAAAGGAATTACCTTTATCAGCAAAGTATAGATGAACTCTTTTCTTATCTAATTGTTGCGGGTTTATATTTTGGACATTTTTTTCAAGTTCATTCAAACGTTGCGATTTTTCGGGCCTGTTGTGAACAATGAGATATATAGCGCTTAAAGCTATAACAGCTATTACAATATATAAAATATGACGTTTTTTGCCCATAACTGCTCAGGTTGTCAGGTTCACGGTTCACAGTTGGTTGCCTTGATCTCTTCATACAAAGAATTTCGATTTTTAAGCCAATATAAATATTATGTCAAGAGAAGACGGACAACATGAAAGGGCTCGCTCAAAAATAACTTGGTAGAATTTGTGCCCAAATTTGCCGTAGATTTAATCGATCTGATTGAGCAAAACCGTAGGAATAGCGAGCTATTTCGAGGACTTTTGCGAATGAAGATCGGTTAAAGATATGGTAAAGTTGGGATGCAAAAATACAAAATAAAAAGCCCGGCATGCAAATGCATAACCGGGCTTTTTTATGAAAAACAATAAATATTAGCCTGCAAAGGCTTTTTCGAAATTTGGAACAACCTGTTTTTTGCGGCTCATAACTCCTTCCAGCCAGACTTTTCCGTCCTCCGGGGCAATGCCAAAAGCCTTTTGGACAATAGCCTCATCATCAGATGCGATAAGCATTTCCGAGCCTTCTTTCATAATGTCGGTTAACAGCAGGAATACAGAGTGTCTGCCGCCTTCTGTTTTAAGAGCCTTGATATCTTCAGCAAGAGCTGGTTTGACACTATCCAGAATGGACAGGTCAACAACCTCAAGCTGGCCGATTCCCACTTTGTTGCCGCTCATATCAAAGTCTTTGTAATCTCGCAATACAAGTTCCCTTGCAGGTGTGCCTTCAACCGCTGACTTAACCTTGAACATTTCCATGCCCAGCGCAGCCAAATCTGATTCGCCGGCAATCTTGGCCAGAGCTTCAGAAGCTTCCTTGTCCTGGTCTGTGCAGGTAGCTGACTTAAAAATGACTGTATCGCTCAGGATGGCGCACAGCATAATGCCGGCAATAGGTTTGGGGATTTCAACTCCAAAGAATCCATACATTGCTTTTAGCACGGTGCATGTACAGCCAACAGGCCAAATCCAGCATTCCAGGGGATTTGAAGTAGTTACATCGCCGAGTTTGTGATGGTCAACAATGCCCAGAATTTCAGCATCTTTTAAGTCATCCAGACTCTGTGCAAGATCAGAATGATCAACCAGGATAACCTGCTTGCCAGCACCGCTGGTTATGATTTCGGGTGCACTGACTCCGAATTTTTCCAGAATAAACTTGGATTCAGGATTCAAGTCGCCCTGTACAACGGGTACAGCCTCAACGCCTATCTTGCTTTTCAGATCAGCAAGAGCAATAGCGGCACACACAGAATCACTATCAGGATTTTTGTGCCCGTAAACATAAACTGCCATATTAAACCTCCCAAATTTTTAATTAAATTTACTATTTTACTGCCAGACTAATTGCCAAACTATAGTTAAAAAATATTTTTTATCAAATGGCATAATATAGTGCTGGTGTCAAGAAACAAAAACCGGAAATTTTGTAAATTGTATTCAGTTTAACA
>Ga0255432_1167_pt1 | contig 10179 bp, 8 predicted proteins | sample ANMaggSeSYBR02I6_FD_182656 | JGI IMG/M metagenome (GOLD analysis project Ga0255432, IMG submission 182656) | Sediment cell enrichment communities from methane seep in Santa Monica Basin, California, United Staets - ANME aggregate JGI... | ecosystem: Environmental > Aquatic > Marine > Cold seeps >...
CATGTCAGACATAGATTTTCTGGTCAGACGGGAAGAATTGGATGGCGTTAACAAGGCCTTGAATGAGCTAGGCTACAAGTGTCATCCTGAAAGAGAGTGGCTTTTACAGGAATACGGCGCCCTGCCATATTTTCATATGAAACAAGCAATTGTAGATATTCATTGGGAACTTTTTTACCCTAAGACGTTTTTGCAGTCCTTTTCACCATTAGCAACCACGGTTCTTTGGGAAAACCCTAAACCAATAAGTATAAATAACCATCATGCCTTATCTCTATCCGATGAAACGCATCTATTGTTCCTTTGTTTACATACGGCTAAACATTTCAGGAAAAGGGTTCATCTTCTTTGGGGCTGTGATATTGCACTTTTTCTTCAAAAGTATGGCAAGTCGATAGATTGGGATTATTTTTGGCAATTAGCAAAGAAGTCCGGTCAGGAAAGATTAATTGATGAGGCGCTAAACTTTACAGAAAAGTATTTTCGGAAAGAAGGGAAAATTTTGAAAGATGGTGAAGTAGAAAACCAATTCAGCGAATTCGGATCTCCTGAATATAAAGATGAATCAAGACTTATTAGTAAGAATATCCTGGAAAGGATGTACAATATTTCGGGCATATGGGGAAAAAGTAGATACTTATTCAGCTTTTTTTTCCCAAACAATGAATTTTTGACGCGGAAGTATGGACTCATAGACAAAAAAAGGCTCACGCTATGGCGCGTTTATCGTCCTATTTTACTTATATCGCGTACGATTAAAGAAGTATGGAAAAAAGGGAATAAGTAGTATTCTAAATAAATGTGTATTTGGGCAAGACAGAGTATTATCAAAAAAGTGAGTCTTTATTTTCGTCACACATAAAGTGGGGAAAAGCTGAAGGAAATTTGCATGGATTTTGGTATAGGTGAATCTGGAGTATCACAAGCAAGCCGTCGGATTGCCTTGAAGATAAGTACAGATAATAAAGCAAGAAAAAGAAAAAAGATTAAGCTGATTGAGGGCAGGTTAAAGTTGTGAAATGTGTAGACTTGGTACCTTGTCTTTTGCGGATTTCGATGTTCGAATTTCGCCCTCCGGTCCGGAGGGACTTATTTTGAGGGGGTGTAAGAATTTCCGATGCTCCCCTGAGAACAGAAGATAGGAACGTTCTGCACACAAACTTCCTCAAACTTCTCCCTTGAATCGACGATGAGGTGCCTATTTGAAACCATTTGAAAAACCGATATATGTTGCCAGACCATTTTTGCCGGCCTTAGATGATTTCAGCGAAGGTCTAAAGGAAATATGGCACAATCACTGGCTTACGAACAATGGCCCGGTTGTGCAACGATTTGGACGAGAATTATCCAATTATTTTAAGACTGACAATGTTTGCCTTTTTACAAATGGAACGTTGGCATTGCAGATCGGTCTTCAGGGCATGGGTATTACGGGTGAGATTATTACTACTCCATTTACCTTTGTAGCTACAACACACTCCTTGTTCTGGAACAAGATCAGGCCGGTGTTTGTTGACATCGACCCTGATTTCTATACCCTGGATCCGAAAAAAGTCGAGGCTGCTATAACGCCTTGGACTACCGCTATTCTCGCAGTCCATGTTTTCGGCTATCCTTGCAAGGTTAATGTTCTTGCTGATATTGCACGGAGGCACAATTTAAAACTGATTTATGATGCTGCCCATGCGTTTGGCGTGTGTGTAGGGAACAAATCAATTGCTCATTTCGGTGATATGAGCATGTTCAGTTTCCATGCTACCAAGATGTACCATTCTATTGAAGGTGGAATGCTGACCTTTCAGGATTCGGGCATTAAAAGTATTTTTGATTATCTGAAAAATTTTGGCTTTAAAAGTGAAGTGGAAGTGGTCATGCCTGGCACAAATGCCAAAATGAACGAATTTCAGGCCTTGATGGGTAGTATGGTATTAAAGCACATCAATGAAATTGTCGAAAAACGCAGACAAATCACTGCTATATACCGCGAAAAGCTTGAAGGTGTTTCCGGTATTTATTTGAGGCCTGAACTGCCAAAAGACGTTCGCTACAATTATGCCTATATGCCTGTTGATGTGGATGAAAAAGAGTTCGGCATGAGTAGAGACCAGCTTTACGAAAAATTGAAGGAATATAATATTTATTCAAGGCGGTATTTCTATCCGTTAGTATGTGACTTTGCATGTTATAAGAGCGTTGCCGTCAAAGATCCTTTGACAGTAGCAAGAAAGGTGGCGGAGAGAATTTTGACGCTGCCGATTTATTATGATCTTGCCTTAGACGATGTCCAAAAGATTTGTGATATTATTATTGAGATTGGCTTAAAACAGGCGTGATACCAAAGCTCCGAACTTGTTGTAAAGGTGTAAAAATGACAAACGACAAAGCAATTCTAACAACCTGGACGAATAACTTTGGAGGCTACCAACTTAAAACGGGACACTTTCAGACATTTTGGCTCTATGGCAATTCCACAATCAAGCGAAATCTAAGGAATTGCTAACTAACTGAATTTACAGGTTGTCCCGCCTTACGTTGGTAGCCACTTTGGAGGAAGATAGTTTGAGTAACAAACGCAGACTTTTTATCATAGGAGCAGGTAATTTTGGGCGAGTCCTTGAGAATTGGCTCAGCCTTATTGATGCGTCTTCAAGGGATTGGGAACTGGCAGGCTTCCTTCATCATTACAAAGGCAAGTCTCCGCTTGAGGGCTTTCCGACCGATTTGTCAATTGTAGGTGATTGGCGCGATTTTAATTTCCGCGATTCCGATCTCTGTGTTATGGGCACTTCAGATCCGACATGGAAGCAACGCGTTTATGAGCACCTGAAGGGCAAGGTCAAATTCTTTAGTTTCATTGACCCAACGGTTGGCTTGAACTCTCGTTTCGTTGACATAGGAGAAGGAAGTGTGATTTGTCGAAATTGCGTCATTGCCTGCAATGTTCAGATTGGCCGTATCGTGACGATTTGCATGGGATCCCAAATTGGCCACGACGCTGTCATTGGAGATTATACATCCTTGATGGGAAGCGTTGATATTTCCGGCCATGTTAAAGTTGGTGAATCAGTTTTTCTTGGCAGCAAGGTGGCAGTAATCCCTCACAAAAGCATTTGCACCGGTGCCAAGGTCGGCGCTGGTAGTATAGTGGTTCGCTCAATTAAAAATAACAAAAAGACGTATTTTGGCAATCCTGCAAGACCTATAGATCTTCATGAAATGGCCAGGATGCGCTAATATTCCTTCTTTGCAGCTCAATACGCCAGAGAAGACATCTTGTTGAGAAGGTAAACCAGTTTGAAATAAAGTAATATGAGAGTAGGAGAAAGTTGTGGATCACTATAGCAACAAAGACACCATCATGGAAACACATGGAATCCCCATGGATTTTGAGTTTAAAGGAAATCGTAACTATGTTCAGGGGGCCGATATATACTTTGCTGCTTTACGTATTGCGTGTGAACTATGGGACCGTTATCCTGATGAAGTTACAGGCACATTTCACAACCCTTTAAAAAGTCAAGGTATTTTTCGTCTACGCTTGAGCGAGAAGGGAGCCTCTTCTGAAGATATTTATGCCCGTTTTATCTTTAGGCTTGGTGAAAGCAAGCATGAACTCGTCCTAAATACAACGAACCAACCGATCAGTGTTATCCGTCCTTACGATGAGGAAGACGTGCTCCGTTTTAGTGAAATGAGTACCAGGTTAATCCGTATGATCGTTCGAAGCGACTACAACTACATGGAGCAGATTATTGCGATGACTAAGAGGCTTCATCATGTTGTTTATGCGGATGTGCACGACAAATGGCTGTTCACCAAACTTCACATTAAGGATTGCATTGCTCCAGAGGACTATTGCGAAAGCGCCCTGGAGATACGGGCGGAACGAAATGTCCAGAATATACTGAGTCAGTGTTCCATATTTGTTAATAATTGCCCTGTGGGGCACATTTTTTACTCAGCAGTTAGTGATGGAAGACAATCATGATTGGTATTCGCGCTGTCGCAAGTTACCTCCCAAAAGATAGAATCAATAATTTTGACCGCCAGAAAGCTTTCGAATTTGAGGATGAATTTCTTGAGAAAAAAATCGGTTTTCTGTCTATATCGCGTAAAGGTGTTGATGAAGACACTTCGGATATGTGCTGTGCCGCTTTCGACCAATTAGTCAGGAATGGTGGGGTCAATCCTGATTCAATACAGGTAGTAGCCGTTTGTACCCAAAATCCAGATTACAGCATTCCGCATACGGCAGCGATCGTACATGGCAAATTAGGGCTTACTGAGGGTTGCGCTGCCTTTGATATTTCTCTGGGCTGTTCGGGTTACACCTACGGACTGGCTATTATTAAAAATTTTATGCGGGGGATGAGATTTACCTCCGGTCTACTATTTACCGCCGACCCCTATTCAAAGATCCTTGATGAGACCGATCGTGACACGGCATTACTCTTCGGCGATGCCGCTACTGTTACCCACATCGGAACGGATCCTATCTTCTCACCTGGCCGTTTTACTTTTGGGACACGAGGAAAGGAATATTCTGCACTTATCTGTCGAAACGGAATACTGAACATGGATGGTCGTGCTATTTTCAATTTTTCAGCATCAACTATTCCTAATGATATAAAAACAGCCTTAAAACTCAACAATTTGAAAATAGATGAAATTGATTATTTTCTTATCCATCAGGGAAGTAAATATATCGTAGACTTTATAAAGAAAAGGCTCCGCCTCCCAGATAAAAAAGCGCCTTTTAAAGCCCAAAGATACGGTAACACAGTATCATCGTCGATTCCACTCTTGCTCGAAGATGTTCTTGCCGACTCATCGGCAAAAAGGGTTTTGATAACTGGTTTTGGCGTAGGTGTTTCATGGTCGACAACGGTGCTTTTTAGACAGCGTTAAGTTAACTTTAATTCAATATTCTTAGAAAGGATTCAGTATATGACTACCAGAGAAGACATCATCAAGATGATAAAAAACCTCGACATTAATGTAGATATCTCATCCCTGAGTGCATCCATACCATTGCGTGAACAGGGCTTAGACTCACTAGACATGGCGACGATTTTTTTCGAACTCGATGATCGTTACTCCATAAAGGTCACAGATGAGGATATTGAAAGTGGAAAGCTTGAGTCGATTGACAAGATATTAAACTTCATTAAAGGGAACCCGTGAAAATAGAAACTGCAATGAGCTTGTTAGCCTAAATATGTGATGCTCAGCGCATGAAACGAAAATCATGCCAAAGTGATGTAAATCATGAAAACATCTTCCTGAAATATGCCGGATGGGTTAAAAAACAAAACATTACATGCTCTTTTTTGGAGCTTCTTCGAACGTATTGGTCAGCAGGGGATCCAGTTTGTCATCTCAATCATCCTGGCTCGGCTGCTTCTTCCTGAAGAGTTCGGCCTTATTGCCATGCTGACGATCTTTATGGCAATTGCTCAGTCGTTTATTGAAAGCGGATTCGGTCAGGCCCTGATCCAAAAACAGGATGCCACCCATATTGATGAATGCTCAATATTTTATTTCAATATCCTTGTTGGTTTTCTTGCATCTGGTCTGCTGTGTTTAGTCGCGCCATGGATAGCTGGTTTTTACAACCAGCCGCTGTTGGTGCCTTTGATATACGCGCTGTCTCTTAACCTGATCATTAATGCCTTTGGCTTGGTGCAGATTACTTTGCTCACCAAGCACATAGATTTCAAGACACAACTAAAAGTAAGCGTGATAGCCACTGTCATTTCCGGAACGATTGGCGTAACCATGGCTTTTAATGGTTTTGGTGTTTGGAGCCTGGTGGCACAATCTCTAAGCAGCAACCTTTTTCGCACTGCTTTGTTGTGGCTTTTCAACACCTGGCGACCATCGCTGGTCTTCAGTTTTGTTTCCTTGCGCGGTATGTTTGCTTTTGGTTCCAAGCTCTTATGCGCTAAACTGATCGCTACCATTTTCAACAATATATACTTGATCGTGATCGGAAAAATCTTCTCTGCTGCGGACTTGGGATTTTACTCACGCGCCAAAGGACTTCAACAACTGCCGGTAGACAATATTTCGGGCATAGTAAGCCGTGTTACTTTCCCTGTGTTCTCGTCGGTGCAGGATGACAAACCCCGGTTGAAACGGGGCGTTCGTAAAGCGCTCTTGACACTGGCAATGGTTAATTTTCCGTTGATGATCGGTCTGGCTGTCGTGGCAAGACCGCTGGTTATCGTTCTGCTAACCGACAAGTGGCTGCCGTGCGTTCCATATCTGCAACTGCTTTGTGTGGTCGGGATGCTGTATCCGCTGCATGCGATCAATATCAATGTCCTGATCGCCCAAGGTCGCTCGGATCTGAATCTCAGGATCAATATTCTTAAAAACTTCCTGAAAGCCGTTCTACTGGCCATTACTTGGCGGTGGGGAATCGAAGCGATCCTATGGGGACAAATTGCGTTGTCTCTACTGTGTTATCTTGTGAACACCCATTACACCGCCTTATTGATCAAGTATTCAGTTTGGGAACAGATTTGTGACCTTTTCCCCTATCTGGGAGTGGCTGGGATCATGGGCATCGGCGTTCATGCCCTTCAGTACATGGTACCGGCGAATCCCGTGCTCCTACTGACACTCCAAGTCCTGACCGGGGCAGTGCTGTTCACAATTTTGAGCGCGGCCCTTCGGTTGTCGTCGTTTGTCGAAATCTGGAAGATCTGCGGACGCATACTGTTTCCTCGCCCCCTGACACACATTTTACGGAGAACGTCTGAGCCTGTTTTGAAAAAGGTCAATGACTCGAACGATTCGTAATACAAAAATTGGCGCGGAGAGGGTCGCTTTCGCAAAGCGGATGGATTGCCATGGAGCCCACAAGCGAGCGTGGCCCAAGTCATCTGTATAACTCTGCGCCCATCCCGAGAACGGGAGCACATATCATCCAATGTAGGAGAACGCACTCATGAAGCATCCACCATTATGGCGCGCGATGGCGCTCCGAGCCAAGAAATGGACTGTCAGCCGAGCTCGATTATTGGTCGCCCGGGTCGGCGTTTACACAAAGCCTTCGTTTTTCATTATCGGCGCCCAGAGGAGCGGGACCACCGCCCTGTACCATTATTTGTGTGAACACCCTGACGTGGTTTCCAGCCACACAAAGGAGAAACATTTCTTCAATCGGGACAAGCGCTACATCGAACGTGGCATGAACTATTACCACAGCCAGTTTCCCCTGCCCTTCGAGTTGGGCAAGTGCGGCGTGACGTTCGACGCCACGCCGAAATACATTTACTGTCCTAAGTGTCCTAAGCGTATTCACACATATAACCCACGCGCCAAAATGATCCTGCTGTTGCGCGATCCGGTCGAACGGGCCTACTCAGCCTGGAACATGTTCCGCAAGTTCCACTATGACCAACGTTCTCCGCTTCTGCCGGGATGGTTCAGCATGAATGCTTCTGATCGCGAGGGAATGCGGCGACTGCTCACGCGCAAGGAGTACCCGAGCTTCGAAGAGGCAGTACACTATGAGATCGACAACAGCCTGTCCGAAGAGGCCTTTCCGGAGCCAAGCTTTGTGCGGCGTGGCTTGTACGCAAAACAAATCGAGCGATACTTCAAATACTTTCACCGAGAACAGATCATGATTATCGACAGTCGGCGGCTGCGCAAAGAGACGAATCGGACACTGGAGGATATCGCCGCCTTTGTCGGTCTGCGGCCGTACGATTGGAGCCGAAACGAGAACGAAAGACGGCATGTGGCGGGTGAATATAAAACCCCAATCAGCCAGAAAACTCAGGCCTATCTGACCAAGTTTTACAGGCCGCATAATGAGCGTCTGTACGAACTGCTGAGCCATGACTTTGGTTGGTAGCAGAGCCTTGGGCCAGCCTACTTCGGCTCTCTTGGCGCTGCAGCGATGATAGGAGTGCTTGCCCATGATTAGACAGATCAAACGTGCCCTGCGGTCAACATTGAACGGCGTCCAGTGCACTGGAAAGCAAAAGATATTCTGCATAGGTAGGAACAAGACTGGAACTACATCACTGGCAAAAGCTTTTAGACAGATCAAACGTGCCCTGCGGTCAACATTGAACGGCGTCCAGTGCACTGGAAAGCAAAAGATATTCTGCATAGGTAGGAACAAGACTGGAACTACATCACTGGCAAAAGCTTTACGAGATCTCGGTATCATCGTCGCAAAGCAAAGAGCAGCCGAATTGCTTATTCACGATTGGTCAAGAAGAGATTTTAGAAGGATCCTTCGCTTTTGTCACACTGCCCAAGCATTTCAGGACATTCCATTCAGCCTTCCATATACGTTTCAGGCTTTGGATATGCGATTTCCTGGCAGTAAATTCATACTCACTACTAGGGACAGCCCAGACCAATGGTATCATTCGCTCATTAGTTTTCACAAGAAACTATTTGGCCTTGATAAAGTTCCCGATTATAATGATCTCAAAAACGCCACTTTTAATTCTCTTGGTTGGATGCTTGAAGCGAATCGAGCGATTTACCAAACGCCGGATGATGATCTTTACAACAGAGAGATCATGATTAATCACTATAAGTTTCATAATCAGTCTGTGATGGAGTATTTTCATCATAGACCTAACGACCTTCTGGTACTTAATGTGGCAGAAAAAGGTGCTTACGCGAATTTCTGTGAGTTTATCGGAAAACCGTGTACAAGAAAGGAGTTTCCCTGGGAAAACAAAACTGAAGACATATAGGTGCGGTAAGCTATTGGACTATTCAGAAATCGAACAGATTCAGGATTTAATACTCAATTTGACGCTGGCGAGTATAATGGGGGAAGCATCTACGCACCTAAATATGCACCCATTGTCAATCAGTTAAAGTCTGTTTCATATGACTTTGCGGTAATCTTTTTATTGAAATTGTTATATTTTTAATGTATTATCACAGATATGACTCAACAAGGAAAAGCAATTTTATACGAGCAAAAGCTATATATAACAGACCATTCCGCACCGTTTTCAGGACAGATCCTAAAACACGCTTTTGGTACATCTCGTTCAGGTGTTCTCGGCATACTGGTTTTCGAATTTCACCTTCAGTCCAAGACCTCCCCACCAGGCAACCCTGTTGAGTCCGCGCTCAGAACGACTCTGCAGAAGACGACCAATCGCGGACTGGAGTTCTCCCTCTCCCATGTCCAGATAGGTAAGTTCCAGATGGTCGCCACGTTGACGAATTTTACAGTTGTGCCTCCCGAATAACAAGTATCGAAAGGTCGATAGTGTCCTCTTGTATCCTGCCGAATCTCTGACAAACCTTTTATCCAGAGACTGGAGGAAGTTCTCATAGGTGAGCCTGGCCACCTGTACACAGTAGAAGTTGGTCTCTATCTTCTCTGGATCTTTACCCAGGATGTGATCTATGAAGTAGCTGTGGATTAAATCCTTTAGCCCGTTTTCGATGGGCCAGCGCAGCCTGTATCTCTTCAAGACCTCTTGATTCGTGAGATCTTGAAAAGTAGTTCCGAAACAACGCACATCACCTGTCTTCTTGTTCCTTTTGACGACCAAGTGGAGTACCTTGGCGAGATTGTTCAGATCAAACCGTTTTCCCGCGATCTCGTATTCCTTCCCGAAAGCTTCCCATTTGGCTTCGGAGACCACTTCACGCATCAGCTGATCAACTCGCTTGTTTCGCTTCAGGCACATGATCACATCCACTTGGGAGAACTCATCGACGACAAAGTAGTCGATTACCGGAAAGCTTGTGTATTCGCTGTCCATGTAGATTTCACGAATCGCATCACGCCCCAGGATTGGATAGAGGTTTTTCTCGCAGAACTCACGGACAATCCTCGTTGCTCTGCTCGAACCGTTGCAGAATGCTATGTTGATCAGAACGTCCGTGTCAAGGTCCCAGATAACGTGGGGCCGAAAGCCGGGGCAAATATCGCCGGCGGAGTTGGGCCCTTTGCCAATTTCCTCTGTGTCGGGCTGGTGGCCGTAGAATTCTTTGAAGTGGAAATCTTGTGCGATCCTCTCGCCCCGGATCAAACCCAGATCCCGTGCTCTGGCGGCCACATCATTTCGAAGAGACTGGAGGTGCTCGAACTTTAGATCAACAAACCCATCGTACAGGACCGTCTTCCCCGGAAAGACACCCACGCCGGCGGCGACTGCCACCGAGCGATCACTGTTT
>Ga0255432_1168_pt1 | contig 10158 bp, 10 predicted proteins | sample ANMaggSeSYBR02I6_FD_182656 | JGI IMG/M metagenome (GOLD analysis project Ga0255432, IMG submission 182656) | Sediment cell enrichment communities from methane seep in Santa Monica Basin, California, United Staets - ANME aggregate JGI... | ecosystem: Environmental > Aquatic > Marine > Cold seeps >...
TATTCGGTTACCTCCTACCAGATTCATTTTTTTCTTTACAGCATTATTATAGGATGTCCCCCACTCTTTCCACTCTTTGAAGAAAAAATCAAGGAAGCCGCTCGGCACGAACTTCAAAATAGGGAGGTTTTCGTTCAGGCACTATTTACGGACTACCGAACGTATAAAGATAACAATCAGAAACCTTATTGTTAATTATTTTGATTATTTGGTAAGTGTATCCGGGTACATACCGCAATTTTTTCCAATCCCAATATTTTTTCCATTTATAATAAATATGTTCTATTTTTTTCCCATTATGTTTATGTTCTAACAAAGCGAACGGTTGGCCATATTTATCTATAATTCTCTGGGAATTTAAATTTTCAATAGTTAAAATATCAATAGTATGATGTATAAATGCGCTTTGGTGAAATCCTGTTATTTTACCATTTTTCAATTTATATACTATCAGTTTATTTTTACCAATTTCATACCCCAGATTCATCAGAGTTTCCGATTGAGCATTCATTGATACTAATTGGTAATAGAATTGGTATGTTCCATATTTCTCGTTTAAATCGACAATAGATTTATTAATAAATAAGTGCGGATCTTTTTCTTTTTGTTTATTACAACTTGAAAATAGAATCAATATAAAAAATACAATTGAAAAAAAATATATTTTATTATGCATTTTCACTTCACTTTGAATAATATTATTTCTATCTATTTTTATATTGACTAATCATATTATAATGATACTTTTCTATAGTCTTGTTTTTCACAATAGTTCCACCCTTATAAATTATAAGGCAACCATTAGCAATACCTTTACCACTATCAACTCTTCTTGTAGAAGCGACCACTGTTGCTTTAGGAATTGCTAACGAGAGTTGTTGTGCAAAATTTTCATAAATCGCTTTACCAGAATTTATTTGGGCCCAATCTAAATTATATTGTAGTGTGAGAGGAATGGATTGAACTATTTTAGGATCGCTACCGCACAAACAGGCACTGATTATTATTTCGACATCATTTGCCAAAATGCCTGAGCTTACAAGATCCGCAATATCTGATATATACTTGGCATCACTAGTCGGACTCCATAAGGGGTGCGACATCCGGACAATTTGCTCCACATTAGACTGGCTTATATATAGATTACTACCAGATGTTTGAAAATCAATAGCATAGGGACATCCATGCGCTGAAATGAAAATTGATTTTATAGGAGTATGTTTAAAGTTGGTAAGCTCCTCGATGAATTTTGTACCAGTTTCAATAGTATTACTGCTTACAAAGTAACCAAAGTTTCTAAAATAATCTGCTGAGTCACGCAAGGATTTTCTATCTGCTTCGCTATCGGCATCATTACCGGCTATTGCAATTTTATATGTTTTTACTTGTAAATAATTATCTGTTTTCTCAGGGCATTCCTTTGAAATGGTTTTTCCATCAATAACAACACTCGCTTTGAAATAGAGTTCATCTATTATATCACTCTCATTATCAAATTTTGTAATTTTATATGTCGTAAACGCTTCTTTATTTTTAATAATTGCATCAATAGTATCAATTGGTTCGTCTGGATCAAACCATGTAGGGTCCCATTCAAAAATTTTAATTTCTACTTCAGTCCCATCAGAAATGGCATTAGAATCATTAAATTTAATTAAAATTCCAACGCTATAATCAACTGCGGCATCAGTTAAAACATCTTTGTTGATAGAATCAACCCAATTACATGAAATTATTTCAGGGTCAATGGAACATGGCGTCGTTGTACCTGTTGCGTCATCTGATGCGTCACAACCTTTATTTGGATCTGATGATTGTGAACATCCTGTTAATGGCATATTTTCTCCTTTTCTAACTCTGAGTGTACATGTCGGAAATAGATCATTATTTTTGATTTCAATCTTTCAATTTTTTTATCATGTTCAGAGTTAGAGTGATTTTGTAATATTTTCTGAATCCATGAAAACTGAAGATCCTCAAAGCAACGATGGCCAAAAGCAAACATAAAAATTATGAAAAGAGCAATGCCATGATACCGAGTAATAAAATTCTTATTGGCATAGATATGTCCGCTTTGAATTAGTGCTATAATTTCCTGTTCACCAATATATGTAGATTTTTCCGGATAAATAGCTTTCATATACTTATACATATTACTTTCAAATTGTATCTCCGAAGTAGGTAAATCTTCTATACCTGATTGGATTATTCTTTGTAATGCATCTTTTTCATATTTACAATCAGGACCAACTGCTTTATCTAAATAATCCATCGTTTTCTTATATAAACTATCAGCACGTTCTTTTTGATTCGAAATGGCATGATCATCCAGAATTTTATGAGTCCATGAATATTGTGGATCTGTATCAAAATAACTTCCAAACATGAACATCTGTTCAATGAAAAAGCGTATAGGCCCTCGATTTGTCAAACCATATTCCATAGCTCGTTGTAATCCCATCTTTACAATTTTATATACATTTTGTTCACCAATATTTTTATATGGCCTAGGAGCAAATTCCCTTATATGCCGTACTAATTCATATTCGAATCTTCGAAGAGCAACGAGTTCAAATATCCGCATCTGTTCTTTTCTGATTATAAGCATTATCTAACAATTCCTGAATATAAAATAAAGAAGATCAAGGCCGGATAAAGGCTGTTTAAAAAAAAGCGCAATATCCAAATCAATTGAAGCGCGTTGACACGCCTTTGCATGGGATCCAAAAAGAAGCGCAAACATAATATTTGGATATTCACTCAATTTTTCTTTAAATTGTTCAACAACTTCGGGCATTGCAAGTTCTCCAATTGTTGTATGTACAGCCATGTGTTTGAATCCTGCAGGGCTTTTCGTAGCATAAAAGTTTTATAGGCTTAATCCTAATCACTTGTTAACCAATATTCCAATAGACGTCCCGGACCCCGTCCTTCCGACCCGGCGTCCCTGTCGCGGGCGGCGCTTTCAGCCGATAAAAACCGGCGGCGTCATTAGGTAGCGCCAGGACAGCCCAGCCAGCGCCGCGAACAGGATCGCCGCCGCTACCAGCGCGGCCCGCCGCCGGGCCGGAGAGGTCAGGAGCGGGCGCAGAATCGCTTCCGGTCCGACTTCCCCCATTGGCAAGGAGACGACGAGCCAGACCGCCGCAGCCCCGAGCCAGACGGTCGCGAACAGACCCGTCTGGTCGGCCGCGGTCAGCGTGAACTCCATCAGCACCGACAGGATCGCGAGCAGGACCGCCGCCGACAGGGCAGCCCCGACCAACCGCGGCGCCCTGAAGCCACGCGGGCGGGTGAACGCCTCCAGCCCAAGATTGAGCGTCGCGACGATCAGGAGCGGTGTCGCCACCGCCGCGAATGGCGACGGAAACGCCGAGAGAGCGCCGAGCCCCGCATAGACCCACGGCGCTGCCAGCAGGCCGAGCAGCAGCGCGCCGATCCCTGCCGCGCCCGGGTCCCTTCGCCGTCCGGCGGTCATGGACGGGGGCTGAGAGGACGCGCGAGTCACGGAGCGGGAACCGTGAATTCCCGCTCGAATGCGATGCGGGTGATGAGAGGCACGTAGCCGTGCTGGTGCTGAAGCTGCCACCATGCGGTGATGCCCTCCGCCGCGGTGCTGTCGAATATGCCGCCGTCGGCGCCCTTGTCCCGGATGTCGACGTCATCAAGCCCGAACACGTCGTAGAACACGTACTCCAGCTTGATGGAATATTCGCCGTTGCACCGGTCGTAGTAATATTCCTTCGCCACCACGATCACGTGCTGGATCCCGTTCACCATCACCGCCAGCCCGTTGCCCCAATCTTCCGTTTTTCGCCAGTCGGTCCCGCGGTTGAAAGCCGGCACGCCCAGATCAGTCGGGGGGACGGCGGCGTTGATGTCCCAGCCGGCGTTCTGCAGCGCCTGGTGGATCCGCGTCCGCCCCGCGCTACGCTGCGGCGAATTCGGCGCGGACAGGGCCCGACTGACGAAGGTGACGATGTTGGGATGCGCCTCTGCCGCGGCGGTTAGGTCCGCGTCGCTCCAAAACGACACGGCGCTCTGCGGCGCGAGGAAGTCGTTGAACAGCCGCCGCGCCTTGCCGTGCGTGTCGTTCGACGCGAACTCCGTCAGCAGGTTGCGCATCGTGCTTTCCAACGAGACGGTGGTCGTGCCGACGCTGGGGCCGTGGGGTTGCGCCCGCCCGGTGGAGAAGGCGAGGTCCTGCCCGAAGTCCAGCGCATGCCCACCGGGAAGCTGGGGGTCAGGGAAGCTACTGAGGTTGCCCTGGGACATCAGATAGTTGTCGGTCGCGATGGCGATGATTCTCGGCTGCGCGAGGCGAAAGAACTTGCATTTCTGAATGAAGATGCGCGCCTGTCTGGTGATCGGCGCGCAGTGCGGCTGAGTGCGTGTCACCTCCACCAACTCGCCGAGCTCCGGCACCGCGTTGGGCTCCGTTCCCGCCAGGACGGTGACCGTGGGTCCCTCCACGACCTGCGGGCCGGGTGATAGAGCCTCCGCTATCGACAGTTTTTCGCTGGTCGTGGTCCAAGTGTAGTTCCCCGCCCCGAATCCCGCCGGCTGCATGTCGGCGGCGAGCAGCATCACGGATTCCTCCGCTTTGAGCGTTATCGACTCGTGCTCAAGCAGAAAATCCGTTGGGCAGCATCCGAGGCAGGGGTCGAGCGGATCCGTCCCGCCGCCCGGGTCGTCGCTCCCTGAGGGATCGTCGCTGCCATCGGCCTGCTTTTCCGCGAGGCGCCGGCGGTATTCCGTTACCCAAGCCCTGCGGCCCTCAGCATCCTCGGCGGAGGTCGGATGCAGCGGCGTGTCGCCGTTTGGGCTGTGCAGCTCCTGCCCGCGGGGATGCGATGTGTAGAACCACTCGTCGGTCTCCGCGACGATCTCCGTGTCCAGCGGGTACAGGCTCATCAGCGTCTCGCGAGCAATACGAAGATGGCCGTCTCCTCAATCCTGGCGAGCTTCGTCGCTGGGGACAAATCCTGGCGCAAGAGGATGTCGCGCGCCCAGCTCTCCCGCACGCCGAACCCGACGCCGAGCGTGGCGCAGAGGTCAGCATAGCGTTCGAGCATCCGCATGGACCGAAAGCCCTCGTCATGGGCGAAGGCGATGTCTGGCTCAAGCGCGGAGGCGATCTCCTCCGGCCCCCGGCCGGCGCAGGCTCTCGGGTGATGTTCGATCGTCTGGTCCGCTAGCTGGCGGGCGACGGCGTGAAGGCGGTCTTTGGCGAAGACGCCAAGTTGCTCTTTTGAAATCTTTAACATGCGTTCACCTGAATGATCCACTTGCAATAATGGTATTTCAATAATCATGGCGCGGGCAAGAAGCCCAAGGCCAGAAATAACTGGGACATATATGGACGCCCCAGGTTTGTGGGGGGTTGGGTCAAGCCAAACTCGTCCCTCCAGAGGTAAATTAGACCCCTATCCTCTGCTGACGCTCAGCCATCCATCCAGCTTGGTGGTGCGCTTGCGCTGCATGACTTATCGGCTTACCCCCAATCATTACCGTAGCCGATCCTTTAACATTCGTATCCGGCAGCCCCACGCAAGTCGCCATTTTTCCCATCATGACCGAAAAGCTAAAAAGGGGACAGAATTATTTTTTCTTCCTTGGACTGCCTGGCCCACGTAGTTAAATACGGCTCCCTATCTTTTCGGAAATCTCTCGTTCAAATTTACTGTTTGCGGTGAACCAGACCTCTCTGGACTGCATCCCGAATCAACTTCCGTATTCCGCTTTTGCTCAGCATTGTGCCGATCTGGAAATCGCCAATATCAGGAAGAGATTCTGTTTTGCAAGCGATTTGCTTCTTGTTGTTCCTGAAATTGTTTTCTAATATCCATTTTAGTCCTTTCTCCTTGATTTATTGTGTTTTTCGATGATCACTTTATACCATGAAGCAAAGGGCTTTTTTCGTTAAATATTACGTTTTTCCAATATGTTAAGTAGAAATTCATTCAGCCCGGAATGTTGAGTTACAAATCGACCACATTCTCAATAAGCTTATATTCCTCTGTACATGCAAATTCAATAAACTGAATCGCGTCCTCACCTTCCACATGGTAACAGTGAATCGGTCCATAAATGATTTCAAGTTCATTTTTATTGCAGGTCGGCAGATAAACCCTGAACACCCGTGGGTCATAAAAGCGGAAATAGAGCGGTTTACTGTCTTCGTCATAAACCATGAGAAATTTACGGAAATGACGCTGGAGATCATTGAGATTGAATGGTGCCGGAGCTTTCAGGAAAATTCCCCAGCTATTGCCCCAGCCTTGAGTCAAAAGCCACTCTGTAAAGGAATCATTTTTTTTGAGATGGACAAGATAAGGCGCAACGGTGGCCAGCTCAACCGCCTTGGCGCCATGGTAAAGGCAGATGTTCTGGACGTCTGCATTCATAATCTTAGGGTAAATTAACTTGTCGCGCGCAGTATCCAGTATGGCGTAGGTGCTTACAGGAAGCCGGTCTTTTGGCGGCAGAAAGAGACTCTGTTTGATTTTCTCAAGTTGCTGTGGCTCTGGCATACAACACCTTCTCCATTATCAGGGTATCTGGACAGTGGTCTGGCCAGGGAAGGTTATTTGGATAATTCCCGCCCACGTGCACGTACACATAGATGTATCGTTCAAAGCCGGCATATTGCCGATCATTACTGTGGGGGCACCTGGAGTCCATGGCGCCGGAGTAACAGGAACACATGGCATTGGCGTCAGGACTCCCAAGGCCGCGGTTGTGGCTGAAGCAACCGTAGGATTGGTAAGACTCTGGCACATACCAAAGGGCATAATATTTACCATTGGAATATGGTCCATGATGTTGGCGGCGGGCATGTTTTCAGCAAACGTCTGATTGGTAGGCAATACATTCAGGGTGGATGGGGCCACTCCGAAACTACATTGCAACATTGCGCTGGAACATACTTGAAGGGCCATTGCTGGTTATCTCCTCTAAGGGTTAGTAAAATTCTGTTTATTTTCTTTTTAAGGAGCCGGCACGGGCTCCGCATCATGTCGGTCATGTGTCGCAGAAGGGTGCCCCCGACTCTGCAGCATTAGCAAGGGCTTGAGCTTGAGCTGAAGTGGACTCAGCTACCTCCATCTGCACTGCATCACCAGGTTCTGCATTATCTGCTTCATCTGGAAGGCTTGGTGTTGCGGTTGAGCACCCGGAGCCAGATCCCGCAGAACCTCCACTGTTAATGAGGACAGGGGTGCCGGAAATAGTAACTCCGGCGGGGCCCACGACTATGAAGCCGCCTCCTGCCTTGATAGTGATACTTGTCCCTGCTTCTAAAATAACATTCATGCCTGCCTTCAGGTGAATTTCCTGGCTTGCGTCGACGGCGTGTTTCATCCCGATTTTTTCTTGCAGATCCATACTGGTTTCAATGGATATGGTTCCATCAACTTTTTCGTTATGATCACCCTTCACAGTGAGGTGTTTATTGCTTTCCACTAATTCGAGCTGGTCATTCTTGGCAATGAGATGTCGATTCAACCCAATCCACTCCCTGGCATCCTCTTTAACGCGGACATCCTGGTTTTTTTCGGCGTGAATAAATATCTGTTCTTCTCCCTTCTTGTCTTCAAAGCGGATTTCGTTAAATCCTTCACCGCCAGGGGAAGAGTAAGATTTGAAAGTGCTTTTTGTTTTTTCATCAGGAAGGGAATAGGGTGGGGTGTTGGTGCCGTGGTAAACATGACCTGTTATAATAGGTCTGTCAGGGTCTCCTTCAAGAAAATCTACAATTACTTCCTGACCGATACGGGGTATGTGCATTGCCCCCCATCCTGCACCCGCCCATACCTGGCTGACGCGAATCCAGCAGGAACTGTTCTCGTCCTTTTTCCCTTCACGATCCCAGTGAAACTGAACCTTTATCCGTCCGTGTTCGTCGGTATAAATCTCTTCCCCTGCCGGACCTACGACGATAGCGGTCTGGGTGCCTTGCGCTACAGGTTTTACAGTATCACGCGATGGGCGATATGGAACTTCAAATGGAATACATTTAAAACGATTGATATAAGGCATTTCCGACCCCATACTCTCTATAGAAGCCCCGTAATAATCCGAGACCTCGCGCACTTCATGTTCGATATGGGTTAACACATAATCTTTTTTGTCCATATCTTCCCGATAATAATCCGAAAGATTAAACTTGTATCCGCTTGTAAATGCCCTGCAATCACTTGAACCGGTTATGGTCGTGATCTTTGTTTCTTCTTCCTCCATGCGTATTGTGGTTAAACGCTCTCCTTGCGCCTTTTTTGTATAAAGCCCTGGATAATCGTATATCTCGCGCTCTCCGGGACCCAACATCTGTCTCGTGGAAACATCCACCTTCATATCAGTGCCTGGTATCTCAAAATTAAAATCGTTAATGCAATATTTGCCAGGTCTGATCTCCTGCATTTTCTCCAAGCTGGTTATTACGTCCTCCTCCAACCAACCACCGGCGCTGATCTGATACCGTGCAGATTCCTGTTTTGGACAGGGCTTGAATTTATCAGAGGCATCGGCCAGAATCAGCGTATGCTTTTTTTCTTCGTGCTCAAAGAAGTAAGATATGCCCTCTTCTTCCAGAAGGCGGGAAATAAAGTTAAAATCAGTTTCTCTGTACTGCACGCAGTAATCCCTTTTCTCGTAACTGTCATTAAGAAGGAGCTTGTAATCTAAAAATTCTTTTTCGGTAAATATCTTTTCTACTATATCCGGTACTGAAAGCTTTTGAAATATTCTTGAATCCGCTGTCCTTGTGAGCAGCCAGAGCCATGGAACCATGGTAGCTGCATAATGCGAATCACCTCCGGCTTCGCCGCCGCCCCTTCTCTGTGAAAAACTGGATATTATACCGTTAAAAAAACGTTTGTCTCCATCTGCCAGGATAATGGAGACTGTGACGTTTTTCCCGATAATATCTTCAAATGTTATGTTGTGATTTTCTGAAAGGAGATTGAGTTCAAAGCTGAAAAGACCGGAGATGCCTTCTATTCCATGGCATCCTGTAAGAAGCAGCACATCCTTACCCAGCGGGGTATCAATGGCAATGAGTCTGTTTTCTTGTGTATAGGCCATGACCCGTATCTTATAATAATCCGAAATTATTAAGTAGTTCGCGTATCTCAGGAGACTTTTCAGAAAGTTTCCTTATGGCTGCCAACATACCTTCCAGCGTTTTCCTGTCGGCTGACAGCTCTTGCCGGCATTCCTCTCTTGCTCGTTTCAAAAACGTCCGCCGATCCCAGAATACAATGCCACCTATAAAAGCCATAACACCCATAAATCCCCCAAGCATCGTTATCCATAAGGTATCAATACGACCATTGAGATTGTCAATACGACCATTGAGTTCTCCGGAAAGATTGTCAATACGGCCAGTGAATTCTTTGGAAAGATTGTCGATGCGCTCATTGGTCTTATTAATGGCTTCAAGGATTAATTGATCAGCCTGGCTCAACACAAATTCCTGTTTGCCGGATTGTTTCAAAGTGTTTTCTTGACTATACGATATAGTTACAACAAACAGGGAACAGATCAAAAAAATTATTATGGCAGGTATACGACTCATATCATTTGCTTTTTGTAATGAATTTGAGTTTTAAAAAAGGATTCTCATTAACAATGAGACGCTATATTAAAATTATTATCCATATTTTTTACGTACTTGTCAATAAATTTCAGCAATTCTAATTATAGTCTGTTATTCACCACGAAGCACACGAAGAGCGCGAAGTAGAGCTTGTTATTTTCTTATTTCTTCGTGATCTTCGTGTGCTTCGTGTGCTTCGTGGTATTCCATATTAACTCCACCGGCCGGCCATACTGGTTAAAGGATCGGCTATCGACTGGAAGCGTGCCAGCCGGATTATGTCCTGGTTTCGGAAGGAAAGGAGAGGCATGATGCCCTTATCGAGTATCATTTCAGCGGCTCGCTCAGTGAGAACCACCTCGACACAGGGTTTAATCCTGGATTCGCCCCCTTCTTTAAAAATGTATAATGGCAGGCCTTCGATATCCTGGATCATGCCAGGCCGAAGGTTCCAGCCGTGATGGGTAAATGCCTGGGCAAGCAGGTACACACATGCAAAGGATGGGTTGCCCCATAAGTAATAATTGTGATCCGGGTTGGCAGACATTTCTTCAAATTCA
>Ga0255432_1169_pt1 | contig 10080 bp, 8 predicted proteins | sample ANMaggSeSYBR02I6_FD_182656 | JGI IMG/M metagenome (GOLD analysis project Ga0255432, IMG submission 182656) | Sediment cell enrichment communities from methane seep in Santa Monica Basin, California, United Staets - ANME aggregate JGI... | ecosystem: Environmental > Aquatic > Marine > Cold seeps >...
CCAGCAGTTCATAACTTGCACCCCATGTGGTGGTGTTGTATGCAGGGATATAAGTGTAATCTATATTTTCACTGCGTATATTTGTCTGGCTGGCCGTCTCCAGTGCAGTGCTTTGAGAATATGCTATGTACATTATCTTTATCTTTATCTTTGCATCCCATGCGGCAGTAATATCCGGACGGTTACCGTACTCTTCTGCCAGATATTCCAAAAAGTTCACAGCATTATCCTTTTCTGGTTCAGTTTCAGTTCCCATGTTGTTATAGTAGTTGCATATGGGATCATCCACTGAACCATTGGAGACATAATCGAAATAGGAAGGCGTACCTGCAGAGCATATGTCCAGTAATGAAGTGCCATTATCACTTGCACACCAGAATGAACTGTTCAGTGGTTCGTACACTGCTGATGAGAGCATGTCACAAAAGATTACATCCTGTTTCTCCAGAAGTCCGCTCTGACCTGCTGCAATCAACTCGTCACTTGGACTGGCCCACGTGGTGGTGTTGAATGAAGGGATGTAAGTGTATTTTATACTCTCGTTATGCTCACTTATCTGACTGGCCATTTCCAGGGCAGGACTTGGAGCCCAGCCAATGTACATTATGTTAACCTTGTCCCAGTCAGCTGTTATATCCGGGCGGTTGCCATATACCTTTGCAAGATGTATCAGGAAATCTTTGGAATTTTTGATCTCTTCTTCGGTCTGGGTACCCATGTTGCTGTAGTAGTTACATATAGTGTCGTCCACAGAACCATTTGAAGCATAATCGAAATAACAAGGGGTACCGTCTGAGCGTATGTCCAGCAATGATGTTCCATTGTCATGTGCCAATTTGAATGTATCATTCATCTGGACATGAAGACCTGATGAGAACATATCACAGAAGATCACATTCTGTTTCTGCAGCAATCCGCTCTCTACTGCTGCCAGCAGTTCGTCACTTGCACCCCACGTGGTAGTATTATAGGCGGGGATGTAGGTGTATTTTATACTGTCCACGTATTTGTTGGTATTACCGGCCAGATCAAAAGCAACACTTGGAGAATATGCTATGTAGGTTATGTTGATCTTGTTTTCTTCTGCCGATACCACTGGTGCAAGCATCACAATAAACAATGCACTTAAAACCAATGAGCAAATTTTCATTTTTCCCACACCATTTTCCCTACCATTTTTCATACCTTCCACCTGTTTGTTCCACATATTATCCACCTATTAATCCAATAATCAAATTTATTTGTCATAACTCAAGTTTACTTGTCTAACAAATCAAAAAAATATCACTCCGTACCGTTCATCGGCACATAGATCACTTTCCCGTTCGCAAGCTTATACGCCGTGCCCAGCTCCTCACCCGCGCCGCCTGCAATATTTTCTGTCATATTCATAACCTCTATTGTCACTCCGTCCTTCACGATTATCTTCATCCCTGGCTCCCCTGGATTTTTGACCACAGTAAAGCTTGCATCCGGATCAAGCATCTCGGGCAGATGATAGGACATCACGAGCGCAATCAACAGTGCGACCGCAAACACCATGGCAACATCGAACAGATTGGCAACTCCGCTTAAAGGATTGGACTCAGACTCCTGGTCCAGCAGTCCTTTTCTCCGTCCCCTCAGGCGCCTTGATCTCATACATCCTCCAGTATACTCTCAAGAATATACTCGATATCTTCCAGATCATACTGGTACCACCGCCGCCGGATAAGGGTCAGCACATAACCAACACTCCCGACGAACAATCCCAGCACAGTCGTTGAAAATGCAATAATGAGATTGTCAGCCAGCGCGGCCACATCACCCTTTGAAAGTCCAATCAGTGCCGGTCCCATCGGGATCAGCGTCCCCATCAGACCTAACATGGGCGCAACTGTGGACATGATCCTCGTTTTTTCCAGCCGGGCTGCCAACTTGACCTCATACTCTCCAAATAACCGCTCTAGTTCTCGTAATTTATTATTTTCAAGACACTGTGCCGCCTCCTTTGCAAAGGATGTCACCAGGTGGTTCTGGTCGATACTGCGCAGATGGCGCACTGCACCATCTGTTGACTGACTGCTCATCTCGGTCCTGATCTGCGTGCAGACCTTCTCAAGGTTCATGGTGTCCCTATGCCGTTTCGAATACTCTGACAGGAATTCCCCGATCGATACCAGTGCCCAGAGAACGAACATCAGGATCAGCAGGACCACAGGATACAGCAGTGAAGTGGAGACTGTGTAGAGGATAACAAAAATTGAAGAGGTAGCGTCCATTTTAACATTCCCTCCAGTGGTGCGCAGCAAATCCTGCCGTGATGAACAGCACAAGAACAGCAAATGATGCGAGCATCGCACCCGTATTCATTGTCAACTGTGGAACTATCAGCGTCTTGCTCTGCATATACGCTGGTACAAGCACAGCCCCAAGCACGTAGAAGATGCCCAGGAACATCATCACGCTTCCAAGGGTTTCCGGGGTATTTCCCATCCGCCTGAATAAGAACGATGAGGCAAGTGCCGATAAAAAGAAGACCGATCCTACAATGATCCCGATCACCGGACCGCTAAGGTCAAGTGCAGTAGCTAGCATCGTGGTGGCAATGAAAAGTGCGGTCAAACAGACCGGGCATGGTAAGGATAAAAATATAAATGTGCGCCTGCTTACATCACAACCGCAGTTCCACTGCTTCTGGGTATATATCCCGGCGGCGATCATCAGGCCAGCCAGCAGTACATGAAACAGTAATCCAACGCCTGATATTGTTTCAAGGAAATCATTGGAAACAGTACCAACAAGGTACCCCATAATTATTGAAATTACGAAATAACCTGCACAGATCACTACGATCTCACGTTTCTTAATATCTGCAAAACCACATCCAATACCGGTTTTAATACCAAACACCAGAATACTGGAAAGAATCCCGAAAGTAGCTATAATAATAAAATCCATGGTGTATCGTCGGGACTTTTTCAAACTATTTAAATATATTGTTTAGGATAACATATATGATCCAAATAGATAACATAGTATTCAAAGCAACGGGAAGCTCAACTCACATGGAGATATTTTTTATTTGATCTGGTTACTATACTCTGCAGCTCTGCTGTGGTTGGGTGTGTCGGCATAACGTTTGACTTTCAAAGTTGTAGAGACTGTCCAACAATTTAAAAATCCAGAACGAGAAGTACATTATTTTGCAACTTGGAATCATCTTGGATAATATTTAAAAGGAGATCAATGATTGTACATATCTTGATTTTTTTTACAACTGCCTTCTGATATAACATTTAAGCAAAAGATTTTTAACAGAACAAATCAGACGGCAACAAGGGACCCCTGGGCAGACCCGACTTTTGCTCAAAAGACCCGGAGCTCGTCAAACACCTGCAAAAGATGCTGGTAACACGGGGTTACGACCCGGGCACCTACGGCCTGGATAAAGACGGCGTGGACGGGTCCTTCGGCAAGCTCACAGAAACGGCAGTAAATGATTTCCATGAAAAAAAACCGGGCCGAGAGGTACCGATTAGTTATTTGGGAGTTTAGTAAATTTGCATAGTTATAAATCTTAATGGACCTTAGATTTCGTTGCAGCTCAAGTCTCAGACATATAGGAGATGTTCAGGGATTAATAAAAGTAATAAAATTTCAATTTTGGTATTCAAGTCATTGCAAAAATCTTCATTGAATCTATAATGTTATAATACTAGTTGTAGTAAATGTTATATATTGATACGTACTACACAATAATAGCGAGTAAGTCCTATGGAAATAGTATTGTACCTTGAGGTGCAAAAATTCAAGTACATAGGGTTCGCTTTTTCCTTTATTATGGTAAATGCTTCACTATTTTTATATGGTTTTTGATTATGTCATAATATTTACTATCTCCGGACTCATATTTGCGAAAAATTGCACCAACAATAAAATCAGTAGCCTGTAGACACTTATTTAACTGTGAATTCTCATGGATGATGTCTACTTTAAAGGCCGTTTCTTGCTTTATGTGCTGATTAAAATCGGCTCTGACAATTTTATTAGAAACCCTCTTATCAACAATTAGTTTTGATTTAGTAGGATTTTCGTATGGTAGACTGCTCATTATGTACCCTGCAATGAAGTTGTAAATTTTTTCATTATGATGCCTTATATCAGGATTTACGTTTTCCTTTTTCAAGACGACATAAGCGATCTCGATAGCTTCTTTAGCTATGCATTCTAATGTTTTCTCTCTAATATGACTGTTAGAATTGTTAAATTTAATTTCAGGAAGTTCCTTTAATTTCTTCTTTAACTTTCTCTGTCTAATTCGTTTAATGCATCTTTCGATCTTATGGGGAGATTTTGTAATAAGTAAGGCAATTATAATATGTTTTGATGAGTTTAAACTGAAACCAAGGTCACCACTTTCATCAAGATAAATATACACTTAACCAAATCCTTTTTTTCATCTGGTTTTCTTCCCCATTTTCATTACTGGTTTGACACTATGTTGTTCAGATTCTAGCCCAGACAATTCTAAAATATTTTTTAAAATTTGTAATTTATCTATAATTTCTTTATTTTCAATAGCTTTTTCATATATCTTATTAATTAAATTAGCAATAATCTTATCTGGTTCATAAAATCGATTAATTGGTAATTCTTTATCACCAAATACCCAAAATTTCTCTTGATATGGACCCGGTTGGGAATATAATATAACATGATAAGGTGTTAAAGTATAATGACCAATCGGGTATCCCTCTGCATAATCTAACCCAATTGTTAATTCTAGGTCCCATTTTTTTAGAATCGTTGCAATTTTTTTAATAATTTCTACATAAACAGCCCTTAGCTCGTCAGGTGAGACTAATTTGTCATTGTCAAGTGTAGATATTTTTAAGGCAGTTTCTGTGATTTCTGATAAATTAAGATTTAATTCTTTAGCTTTTTTTATCACATCTGAATTTATTGACAATGTTAATTTTCTTTTTTCACTCATTACACGTATACTATGATACGTCAACTATATATAAATTTCTATTGCCCGTGTAATTTAATACGTATAATTTTAAATACTTATATTTTCATTCGATGTTCGATGAACTCAATAAAGCAAAACCAAATCAGCGCTTGTTACTGGAACTTGCATTTATTTTTCCTGAAAGGTTTGCGAATGAACAGGATATTCATATCATACTTATGCTGGACGAGTTCCAGCGAATACATGAGATTGATAATTTTCCGCAAATACATGACATAATCGGTCTGCTGCGTTCCATAATCCAGACCAAGTCAAGAACTCATTATGTAGTCGCCGGTTCTGCGATAAGGATGCTTGAGAAGGTGTTCGGGGAAGCAGACTCCCCGTTTTTTGCCCAGTTCAGGGTACAAAGAGTGGCATACTTTGAGAAAAAAGCAACTTTTGACCTGGCGCAAAAGATAACAGGCATCAGCGATCCAAAGGTCCTGGGGAAGATACATGACCTGACATTCGGGCATCCGTATTACATTTATTCCACTTGTGAGCGCCTGAATGAACTTGGTGAGCCGAATGTAAACGGAGCGAGAAAAGCCTTTGTACTTGAAGCGCTGCTTAAAAATGGCAGTATAAATCTTATGTGCAGGTATTTTTTCGAGAACAGCATGTCCCGGGTTCGCGGGGATGCGCTTATGAGGACAATACTTCACCAACTGGCAAAAGAAGACGGAGTAAGGCTTACGGATATCGCACAGTCTATCAAACGGAAGGACGGGGTCACAAGGAACCTGCTTGAACGCCTGATAGATATTGACCTGATTGTGAAAGAGGATAAACGCTATTACTTCCGGGACCCGGTCTTACGATACTGGATAATGAATGTTTACGAAGGTGTTGAGTTTGATACCATGCCCGGTAAAAGGGTTATAGAAGATATGGTGCGTGACATTGAAGAGAAGTTCGAGAAAGCATCTACTGAACTCGGTATTGCAAAAGAATATGAACTGAAGTATGCTCTTGAGAAGTCTCTTGGATTTCATTTTGACAAATATTTGAAAGATGGTATCGAGTTCGACCTGGTAGGTGTAAATGACGATATTGTGCATATATTTGAGATCAAATGGCGCGCTAAAGAAACAGGTTACAGGGAAATCGAAAAATTCATGGCAAAGACCACAGCATCAGAATTTGCAAAACATCCCAGGAAACTTATATTGATAAGCAAGCGCGGGTTTACCAGGCAGGCCACAGAGTATGCCAAAAGCAAGAAAATAATATTGGTTACACAAAATGAGATTCCAGCGATCAAGGAACTAATCGGGTAGATCGGGTTGGAAACTATACCACATAGAATATATCCTCTCTGGTCTAATTCGTTTTAAAATTCTGCAATAGCGTAATCGTGTTCTCCACTCCCATTGCCACGCCTTCCACCTCGATACCGCCTTTGCCCTTGGCGCCGTCCCCCACAATGTAAAGTCCCGTAATGGGCGTGGTATTGCCCAGGTCCGAGCCCGAACCTGCCCGGTTCACAGGCCAGCCGTTCCGGTAGGTCTGGACCATCAGTACCTCATAGTCATCTTTGTGGAATATATCCTCAAGGTCTTTCAGTCCCAGTTCTATCTCAGACTGGATATCGTCAGATTGTAATGCCTGATGTGACATGATCAGATGTTTTCTAGGCGGTGCCAGGGACGGGTCTATAGAGGTAACCTCATTGATCCCGTTTACCCGCCTGGCATAAGGCGTGAGCAATACACCGCTATGCCCTATCAGCGGCATGTTTGCGCCCAGGCATATTTTGATACCTGGCGCTGCTCTGGCCGAATTCAGTGCTGCTGTGTATTCTTTGAACTCATCTGTGTCAGAGTGGTCATATAACTGTGCTGTTAACTGGTGCCCGATATCGCTTATGAGCACATCCCCCAGTATGGTCTCGCCGCCAGTCTCCACTCCCACTGCCCTGCTGTCCACTATCAGTATTTGGTCTACCTGGCGGTTGGTATGTATTATGCCGCCGCCTGAGAGTATGACCTGTTCAAGAGCATTGATAATGGCACTGCACCCCCCCATAGGAACGCCTGGACCGCCATAGCGGCGCATATTGTCAATTATTGTAAGCATCTCTCTGGCAGATACATCATCACAACGCATGCTCAATGCCCATCCACAATAAGCATTTGCAAATTTGATGAGCCAGGGGTCCTTTATGAAGGGGAAGAACCAGTCTTTAAATTTTTCATCACCGGGTTTCACGAATCTGGATTTGGCAGTGAGGTAGAACAGTTTCAGTTTGTCAGTCAGGGAAAGGGGGCTTGAAAATTTTTCAAAAGATATGTCCCTGAAACTGCCGTTATCAGGCATCCTGAGCATGGCCGGGGGTGATGAGGGGACGATCTTAACATCAGCCCCTACCTGCCTTAGCATGGATGCCAGCGGGCCCCGGGAGCCGTGAGGTATCATGTGCAAGGCGCCAGATGTCAGTTTATAGCCTTTGTAATCCAGGTTGATGAACCGCCCGCCGATAAGGGCTTGGCGTTCAAATATTTCTACCCTGTGTCCTGCCTTTACGAGCCGCGCTGCAGTGAGCAGGCCGCCTAAGCCCCCGCCTATTATCAGGGTTTTCATGCCCCATCCTCCCTTATGGCACCCAGCGGGCAGTATGGTATACAGATACCGCACCCGGTGCAGTTATCACTGATACTTGCTCTGCCCCATACTGAAATTGCCTCGCTGGGACAAAATACTACACATTGGCCGCACCCTACGCATTCTACATTGACTATCATATTATCCAAACCGCTGGAATGTTTTGGAAATTGTCTTTATTGTACCTTAAAGTTGCGCAGATAATGCCATTTTCTTAATTGTCCGGATGAAAAGAATTATTGTAGATAATTAGTCTAGTGTTAAGTCAACCATCAAGTGTCGGATTATAAAGGGTATGGGGTACAATTCTAAAATCTAATTATTCAATAATCACACTAGACGCCGATTAACACTGATTAACGCAGATGCAACCTTAAATCAGCGTTAATCTGCGTTAATCAGCGTCTTGAAAATTACTGGAAAATATAACCGTGTAAGATCATATATGTTGCAATATTGTATGGTTGACTCGACACTAGAAGAAGTGGTGGTAAACCAAAGTCTCAAAAAAACCAGATATATCTGGCTAAAAAATCCGGATAACTTAACCGAAATGCAAAAAGAGACATTAGGTAGCCTCAAAGACATGAATTTGAAGACTGTCAGGGCTTACAACCTGAAGCTAAGTCTTCAGGAATTCTAGAGTATCAATGAACACCTTCTTGCTGAAGATTATCATAAAAAGTGGTATTTTTGGGCTACGCATAACAGATTAAAACCGATGATTGAGGTTGCAAGAATAGTGTATATACGAACGCGGATATGCTACCTGAAAATCTGCGTCCATCTGCGGTTTTATAATATTCACCAACATATATTGTAACGGTCTCGACTTGTTATAATATGTGATTTTTTATTTACTAATATCATAAAAATATGCCGCAAAAATATTATAAAAATCATCAAATAAGATGATTGCTTTTGCACAATCCTCGATTTTTAAGTGAAATAAGATTGATTTTTATAGAATGTAGTTGTTGCTGGTGGTATGGAGTATAATAGTAAATGCGGACAAGATGCAAAATCAGTATGTAGAGCATTATTTACAGGCCTGGGAGTTAATTCCGGGGTATAGGTGACTCATAAAGGGAGTATTGATAAAATGAAACGAAAATATGTAATTGTTATAGCATTTTTGGTAATCGTGAGCATAGCAATAGGCTCTGCTGCAGCGACATCGCCAACTCCACAGTCAAATCGAACTTTATTGAGTTACCCTAATGAAATGTATTCACCAGATGATTACACCGCCGAAACACCAAACTTCGCAGATTTCCCCGCGGACTTCAGTAATGGTACTTTGGCTTGGAACCTTGACATAATTGATGTTGAGGCAACAGAGTATGACGGGGATGGAATTTACGTTGCAGTGCTAGACACCGGACTCGTTGCAAATTGGAGAGATTACTTCCCAGAGGAGAGGATTGCTACAAAGTACGGCATAGGCTTCTGTGAAAACGTCCGCAAAGACAAAAAAACAGACGAACTTATATACAATGGCACTGTGCATCGAACAACGTTCCTTGGAAAACTTGGTCATGGCACCCACATAACAAGCACGATAATAGGTTACAGTTACTACGGAGAACATGTCAGAGGAGTTGCTCCCAAGGCAAAGATAATTCCTGTGAAGGTTCTAAACACGTATGAAGGCTTAGACGGAATGGTATACGGAACTGATCTAATGGTTGCTGCGGGCATCAACTACATCGCTGACCTAGCAGAAAGCGAAGGAATCAAGATCGTCATAAGCATGAGTTTAGGTGACCCTGAACCAAGTAAACCAATAAGGGATGCAATTAATCACGCAATAGGGAACGGAGTAATTGTTGTGGCAGCTGCCGGACACAATGGGTTCTTATACTGGCCTGGTGCATATCCAGAAGTTATATGTGTCGGTTCAAGCGGCTGGGGCATGGGAGTAGACGAACTTGGAACTCCAGTGAAGATATATCCCAAATATCCTGGAACTGGCGAATGGGAACCATGGCCGCAAGAATTGGAACCATGTCCACAAATACTGCATGCATGGTGGTACCAAGACGTTGCTGAAGACATGGAAGACGAAATATCATACATCTCCTTTTTCAGTAGCAAAGAGTATGTCAATCCTGCTTTCCCAGACGAAGATGTAGAATTGGACGTTGTAGCTCCCGGAAGCTGGATTCTCGGTCCATATCCATATCCAGGTAACACTTCCGGATATCGGCATATTCCCTGGTGGGCTCAAGGTAGTCCTCGGAATCCAAAAGCAACAACATCAAACTACTGTTATAGAGGCGGCACAAGTCATGCAACGCCACACGTATCTGGAGTCGCAGCCCTGATGCTAGATAAAAACCCAACCTTGACGCAGGCACAAGTCGAAGCTATTCTCAAAGGAACCGCAACACCCCTGCCTACGGCAATGCTTGGATATCCATTTGCCTTCAACTATGTCCAATGGCCAAATGTAGGAATCTATCCGTTCCGCTGGG
>Ga0255432_1170_pt1 | contig 10060 bp, 18 predicted proteins | sample ANMaggSeSYBR02I6_FD_182656 | JGI IMG/M metagenome (GOLD analysis project Ga0255432, IMG submission 182656) | Sediment cell enrichment communities from methane seep in Santa Monica Basin, California, United Staets - ANME aggregate JGI... | ecosystem: Environmental > Aquatic > Marine > Cold seeps >...
GCAGAGTTGATCGAGGGATAATTCATGTAGGAGATGATGTTGAGATAGTAGGTATCCGGCCGACGATGAAGACAGTTTGTACAGGCGTAGAGATGTTCAGGAAGTTGCTTGATGAGGGACGTGCCGGAGACAATGTAGGGCTTTTGATACGAGGTACGAAGCGAGAGGAAGTTGAGCGAGGTCAAGTAGTAGCGATTCCCGGGACGATAACACCTCATACGAAGTTTAAGGCAGAAGTATACATATTGAGTAAGGAAGAGGGTGGACGCCACACTCCGTTTTTTGATGGATATCGGCCGCAGTTTTATTTCAGGACGACGGATGTTACAGGAGTTTTGAGTTTACCAGAGGGAGTAGAGATGGTGATGCCTGGTGACAATGTAACGATTTCGGCGGAGCTGATAACTCCGATAGCAATGGAGAAGGAGCTCAGGTTTGCAATAAGGGAAGGCGGTCGTACTGTCGGTGCTGGAGTGGTAAGCGAAATAATTGAATAGAAAAGACAGTGCCTAAAGTGAGCTAAAGTGCCTAAAATGCCTAAAGTTGTGGTACGCCTTTGGCGTGCTAATTTAATAGATAGTATCCAAACAAAAAATTATAGTTTTCGTTCAGACACTATATGGAAAAATAGAAATAATGATTAAAAATACCAAAATAAGGATCAGACTTAAAGCATATGATCATAAGCTTCTTGATCAGTCAGCACTTGATATTGTTGATACGGCCAATAAGACGGGTGCAAAGGTAGTTGGCCCGATACCACTTCCGACAAGGATCAATAAATACTGCGTGTTACGATCCCCCCACATAGATAAGAAATCGAGAGAGCAGTTTGAAATTAGAACACATAAACGGCTTTTAGATATTTTGGAGCCGACTCAGCAGACAGTTGATGCATTGATGAAACTGGATCTTTCTCCAGGAGTCGACGTAGAAATTAAACTATAACACAGCAAGAACTTTTTAATAAAAAAGAAGGCTGTACAAAGGAATAAGTAAAAAGCATGTGTAAGGGATTGCTTGGTAAAAAATTGGGAATGGCAGGTATTTTTTCACCCGATGGAAAACATATACCGGTAACAGTAATACAGGTTGGTCCATGCGTCATAACCCAGATAAAGACTATTGTTACTGATGGATATAATGCGCTTCAACTGGGCTTTGGTGAAAAGAAGAGAATTAATAAGCCGATGCAGGGGCATTTAAAGAAAAGCGGAGAAGGTCGTTTTGAAATTCTGCGAGAATTTCCTGTGGATAATCCGAGTGAATACACCCCTGGCCATATAGTAGCCCTTGATTTATTTGAGGTCGGTGAACTTGTTGATGTTTCCGGTACAACAAAAGGGCGTGGTTTTTCAGGGGTCATAAAGAGGCATGGATTCCATGGTGGAGGAAAGACACATGGCAGCCATAGCCATAGAGTACCGGGTTCTATAGGTTGCAGTGCATGGCCGGCTAAAGTTATTAAAGGGAAGAAAATGCCCGGTCATTATGGGAATGAAAGAAATACCGTTAAAAATCTGGAGATAATAGACATAAGGCCCGAGGAAAATCTGATATTGATAAAAGGCGCGGTACCGGGTACTAAATCAGGACTAATTGAAATTAGAAAAAAGAAAATAATTTAGCGCTTTGAAAATTTGGCTGTTTTTGTTGAGATATTACTAATTCGAAAAAGCATTATTTGAATATCAAATATCGAACAAAGAATTTCGAATGATGAATTGTGGAATTGCTACGCTCTATTTTTTATAGTAGTAAAAATAATAGAATTCCTTACTTCGACATTCATAATTTTTTGTTCGATATTCTGCGGTTCAAAACAAATCCGTAAATTTGAATTCGTTTTAAAAAGCTAAAGTGTTACAAATTTTTATGTATCTGCATCCTGAATGAGGAGATTATGGCTGTCGTAGATGTTCAAAATATTAATGGAGAGAAAGTTTCACAGATTGATCTATCTGACAATATATTCAATGTACCGGTAAAATCGGTTGTCTTGCATGAAGTTACAACAATGCAGATGGCCTGTCGGCGTTCAGGGACCGCATCTGTTAAGCATCGCAGCGATGTAAAGGGCAGTGGTAGGAAACTATTTCGTCAAAAAGGGACCGGTCGGGCACGTCGCGGCGATATAAAAGCTCCTTTGCTCAGAGGGGGTGGTGTTGTTTTTGGTCCAGATCCAAAGACCTATTCTTACAATGTGCCCAAAAAGGTAAAAAGCTTGGCGCTTAAAATGGCATTGAGCAGTAAGTTCCAGGGGAATTGTCTATTTGTTATTGACAGGATTGACCTTGAGCGGATTAAGACAAAGGAATTTTTGAAAGTATTAGATGCGTTAAACATGAAAAATGCGTTGATAATAACTGATAAAAAAAATGAAAATCTGGAACTTTCATCCAGAAACGTACATAGCGTAAAAGTTTTGAGAAGTGAGGGATTGAATGTATATGACATTCTTAAATATGAAAATTTGGTCCTTCTTGAGCCTGCCATAAAGGCCATTGAAGGGAGGCTGCTCAAATGATTTATTACAATATTATAAAGAGCCCTTTGATTACCGAGAAGACAACTATTCAAAAAGAAGCTTCCAATCAGGTTTCATTTAAGGTCTCTCGCAAGGCTAACAGGGTTGAAATCAAAAGGGCTATAGAGAATATATTCAATGTTACGGTGGCTGGTGTGCGTACAATGCGGGTGAAGGGTAAAACCAAACAGAGAGGTCGCATTATTGGAAAGCGCAAGGACTGGAAAAAAGCAATTGTGACATTAATACCCGGTGAACGTATTGACTTTTTTGATGGGGTATAGAACAAGCGAGGCTTTATAATGGCGGTAAAGAAGGTAAAACCTACATCTCCAGGAAGACGTGCTCAAATATATTCAACGTTTGATGAAATTAGCAGCACAAAGCCTGAGAAGAAATTGCTTAAGATAATTAAGAAAACAGGCGGGCGTAATGTAAACGGACGTATTACGTGCCGACACCGCGGTGGTGGGCATAAGCGGAAATACAGGATTATTGACTTCAAAAGGGATAAAATAGGGATTCCTGCTAAGGTGTCATCGATTGAGTATGATCCTAATCGTAGTGCCAGAATAGCTCTTCTGTACTATAAAGATGGCGAAAAAAGATACATATTAGCACCGGTGGATCTTGCGGTTGGCGCCATTGTGGTTTCGGGGCCTGAGGCAGATATAAAGCCTGGGAATACACTTCCTTTAAAAAATATACCGCTTGGGACACATATTCACAATATAGAGCTGCGGCTGGGAAAAGGCGGTCAAATTGTCAGAAGTGCCGGCACATTCGCACAGTTAATGGCAAAGGAAGACAGGTATGCTCAGATAAAGCTTCCATCCGGCGAAGTTCGCATGGTGCTCATTAATTGCAAGGCAACCATAGGCAGGCTTGGTAATGTCGTCCATGAGAATATCTCCCTGGGAAAAGCGGGCCGGAAGCGCTGGCTTGGCAGACGGCCAAGCGTGCGGGGTGTTGCGATGAATCCGGTTGACCATCCAATGGGCGGAGGTGAAGGAAAATCTTCAGGAGGAAGGCATCCTTGTTCACCATGGGGTATACCTGCTAAGGGCTATAAAACCCGCAAGAAAGGGAAAAGTGATCGCTATATAGTTAAAAAGCGTACAAAGAAATAAGGTTACGAAATAATAGAAGAACTGGTTGCCGGTTAAGGTGAGGATAATTTAACTCAAACTTGCAACTCATAAACAGGAGAAATTATGCCACGGTCGGTAAAAAAAGGTCCATATATTGATTCAAAATTATTAAACAAAGTCCTGAAAGCCCAAGAGGCACGTAGCAGCAGGGTTATTAAAACATGGTCCAGGCGTTCGACAATTATTCCTGAAATGGTTGGTATTACGATGGCAGTACACAATGGAAGAAAATTTGTTCCAGTTTTTGTATCAGAAAATATGGTAGGCCACAAGTTGGGTGAATTTTCTCCAACACGGACTTTTTATGGACACGCCGGGGACAAAAAATCAAAATTAAAGAAGTAGAAGATTAAGGAAATATTTAATAATGGAGATTAAAGCTGTAGCAAGATATGTACGCATTTCTTCTCAGAAAGTCCGTAAAATTATAGATACTATCAAGGGCAAGCCGGTGGAAGTTGGTCTTGGTATGCTTAAATTTATGCCCCATAAAGCAGCAGCAATCGTGGAGAAAATTGTTCGTAGCGCTGTAGCAAATGCTGATCAGAATCCTGAGATAGATGTAGATTCACTGGTTATTCGTAATGTAATAGCAGATCAGGGTCCCACCCTGAAGCGTTTCAAGGCAAGAGCTCGCGGTAGAGGTACAAAGATATTGAAAAGGTCTTCACATATCACGGTAGTTTTAGCTGAAAAATCGTCTTAAAAAGGAGGTAATGGCTTGGGCCAGAAAGTAAATCCTATAGGATTGAGATTAGGAATTGTTAAAACATGGGAATCAAGATGGTATGCCGGAAAAAATTATTCCGATTATATTTTGGAAGATTATAATATAAGAAAATTTATAAAAAAGAAATTATACCATGCAGGCATATCCAGAATTGAAATTGAAAGATCGTCCAAGCGTGTTAGACTCCGAATTTTTACATCCAGGCCGGGTATTGTTATTGGAAAAAAAGGATCTGAGATATCTCAACTGAAGAAAGAGTTGGAGAGTACCATTCCTCATGAAGTCCTAATAGATATTCAGGAGGTAAGAAAACCCGAGATTGATGCGCAGCTTGTTGCTGAAAATATTGCTCTTCAGATTGTAAGAAGAGTTGCATTCAGGCGTGCTATGAAACGCGGTGTTTCATCGGCTATGAGGTTTGGTGCAAAAGGCGTGAAGATTATATGTTCGGGACGTTTAGGTGGAGCCGAAATGGCCAGGACAGAATGGTATAAAGAAGGCAGGGTTCCATTGCATACTTTAAGGGCAGATATAGATTATGGATTTATTGAGGCAAATACCACATACGGGATTGTTGGTGTAAAAGTATTTATTTTTAAAGGCGAGATTTTGGATAAGAATGCCATAAATGCTGGCGCCGGCACAAGTTAGGGTTCGCTCAAAAATAAATTTACATATTCAGGGGTTGGGGCGCTCGCATGGCAAGGCGCGAGAAGGGCGAATAGCGGGTTATTTAACCGACGAGCAACGTAGCCCATGCGGGATGGATCGGCTCATTAAAATGTGAAGTTATTTTTGAGCGAGCCCCTTAGTCAATAGGAGAAATAAGGACATGCTGAGTCCCAAAAAGGTAAAATTCAGAAAGCAGCAAAGAGGTAGAATGAAAGGCACATCCAGCCGGGGATGTAATTTGAGTTTCGGTGAATTTGGATTGCAGGCAACGGAATGCGGCACAATAACATCCAAACAGATTGAGGCCGCCCGTATAGCCATGACCCGGCATGTAAAAAGAGGCGGTAAGCTGTGGATAAGGATATTTCCTGATAAGCCTTTTACAAAGAAACCCGCTGAGGTTAGAATGGGTAAAGGAAAAGGTGCACCTGAAGGATGGTGTGTAATTGTCAGACCAGGGAGAATCCTTTACGAAATGGAGGGCATTGACAAGGAATTAGCAATGGAGGCACTCCGTCTTGCTTCTCACAAGCTTTCGGTTAGAACGAAATTTATTGAGAGGGGCGATGTATAATGAAGGCAAGTGAGATTAGAGAATTTAGCTTGGAAGAAAAGCAAAGAAAACTGGATGATCTTAAAGAGGAGCTGTTTAATTTGAATTTTCAGCAAGAAACCGGTCAGCTCGAAAATCCACAAAAAATGAAACAAACCAGGCGCAGTATAGCAAGGATAAGGACTATTTTAAAAGAAGATAAAATAGTAACTACTCAGGTTGGTTAGGCTGAAGACTTTTAGGGAAAAGACTCCCGGAAGCCAATATTTTCTTAAAGCGGCCGGAAATTATGTCCTAAACATAGAGAATAACACTCAGGAATTAGCTGTTTCCTTCAGTCTATAGCCTTCAGTCTAAACCCCTGAGTAGTTACGATAAAATAAACAAAACAGATAAAGAAGAATAGATGCTCCTATGAAAAAGCAAGGAATGAGAAGGCAACTATTGGGAACAGTAGTTAGTAACAAGATGGATAAAACCGTGGTAGTCATGGTTGAAAGAACTGTTAAACATAAATTCTATCATAAGTATGTTAGAAGACGTTCTAAGTTTTCATCTCACGACGAAAACAATACATGCCAGATAGGAGATAAGGTATTAATAACCGAATCCAGACCTATTAGCAGGTCAAAAAAGTGGCGTGTTAGTGAGATAGTGCAAAAAGCTATTTGATGATATAAGGAAATTAAAGGCGATGATTCAGGCAGAGACGAGATTGACGGTGGCAGATAACTCGGGCGCTAAGGTATTGTACTGTATAAAAGTTCTCGGAGGATCCAGGAGAAGATATGCAAGTATCGGCGACATTATTGTCGTATCTGTCAAGGAAGCCATACCTAATGCCAAGGTTAAAAAAGGAGAAGTCTTGAAGGCTGTTGTGGTTCGTACAAAAAAAGAAATCAGAAGGCCGGATGGTTCATATATAAGATTTGATGATAATTCAGCTGTTTTAATTAGTGCAAATAAAGAACCCATAGGCACCCGTATATTTGGTCCTGTGGCAAGGGAGCTTCGAGCCAAAAGGTTTATGAAAATCATTTCGTTAGCACCTGAAGTTTTGTAGGATTAATATTGCCCCGGGAGAAGTGGCTTATGGTAACAGATAAATGCCTTATAAAGAAAAATGACAAGGTCAAAATTATTGTTGGTAAAGACAAAGGTAAGATAGGCGGAGTTCTTAAAGTAATCCGAAAGAATAACCGGGTGCTTGTGGAAAATATTAATATGGTAAAACACCATGTTAAGCCTAATGTTAAGAACAAGCAGGGTGGAATTGTTGAAAAGGAAGCGCCTATCTGCGCGTCGAATGTCATGTTGATGTGCAGCAAGTGTATGTCGTCCGTGCGAATCAAAATGCAGATTCTTGAGGATGGCAAAAAAACCCGTATCTGTGGAAAGTGCAGTGAAATTATAGACAACTGAAAAATATAGATTTTCAGACAATTAATTTCACAAGGCTAAGTCGTCAAGTAAAAATAACTTATACATCCTGCTTGTCCTTTTGCTTGTTTTCTGTGTTCCGTCAAGACTTACATAACTCGTTATGCGCGCCTTAACGCGCCTTGAAAACAAACAAAATTACGGCGCAATCTGTACAACTTATTTATACTCGGCTCCTAACGCAGTTAAATTATTTATCTGGGAATCTATAGCGTTTAATATAACAAGGTATTATTATGTCGCAGTTAAAACACTATTATGAAAAAGAAGTTATCCCCAAGTTGATGGAGACCTTTAAGTACCAGAATATCATGGAGGTTCCTAAACTTGAAAAAATTGTGCTGAATATGGGCCTGGGAGAGGCTATCCATAATATAAAATTGCTTGATTCAGCTAGAGAAGAACTGAAACTTATATCAGGGCAGCAACCTGTTATTACACGTGCCAGAAGGTCAATCGCTGCTTTTAAGCTTCGTGAAGGGATGCCGATTGGATGTATGGTTACCATGCGTCATATACGCATGTATGACTTTTATAGCAAAACAGTTAACGTAGCTCTTCCCAGAGTTCGTGATTTCAGAGGTGTTTCAGATAAAGCTTTAGATGGGCGCGGGAATTATTCGTTGGGGATCAAAGAACATATTATTTTTCCCGAGATCGATTACGATAAGATCGATAGGATAAAGGGACTTAATATAACAGTAGTTACAACAGCTAAGAACGACAGAGAGGGAAAAGAACTTCTTAAGTTGTTAGGCATGCCATTCAGGAATTAAGGAGGATAATTTGGCAAAAACAGCTCTTAGAATGAAAGCTATTAAAAAACCAAAGTTCAAAGTTCGGGCATACAATAGATGCCCTATCTGCGGCAGGCCAAGAGGTTTTTTGAGAAAATTTGGAATTTGTCGTATTTGTTTTCGTAATCTGGCTTCACAAGGCATGCTTCCCGGAGTTATAAAATCCAGCTGGTGATTTTTGCATTTATAATGAAGATAGACTTTCAGATAATTAATTTCACAAGGCCAGAAGGAGGAAGGCGTATTAGTTATATGTCGACGACTGATAACTCAGTAAAATTATTTATCTGAAAGTCTATAGTTAAAAGTTATATAGTTACGGAGAAAAAACAATGGCAATGAGCGATTCAATTGCAGATATGTTGACCAGAATCAGGAATGCTGAAAAGGCAAAATTCAACGTTGTTAATATTCCCGCATCAAAATTGAAAATTGAGATAGCTAGAATATTAAAAAATGAAGGATTTATTAAGAATTATAAATTTATAAAAGATACCAAACAAGGTGTCTTGCGTATCTATCTTAAATATGGGCAAGCACAGTCAAAGGTGATATTTGGCCTTGATCGTGTCAGCAAACCCAGCAGAAGGGTTTACGTAAAGAGTAAAGATATAAAGCCGGTTTTAAACGGCATGGGCATTGCAATTTTATCCACATCTAAGGGGATAATGACAGACAAAAAAGCCAGGAATGAGAATATAGGAGGCGAGATCCTCTGTAATATATGGTAGCAGTTAGGAGTATTATTATATGTCTCGAGTAGGCAAAAAACCGATACAGATACCTGATAAAACAAAGGTATTATATGAAGACAGGATAGTTACTGTCAAGGGACAGAAAGGTGCTCTTTCAAGATCCGTACATCCTTTAATCAATCTTGAAATAAAAGATGGCATTGTGAATGTGACCATGAAAAATGATGACAGAGTCAGCAGGTCATTGCAGGGACTTACCAGAAGTCTTGTCGCTAATATGGTAACCGGTGTAAACAAGGGGTTTGAACGTGTTCTGGAGATAAACGGCATAGGCTATCGTGCCACGCTTAGTGGTAATCGTATAGTTTTTAATCTTGGATATTCACATCCTATCGATTTTGATCTGCCGGAGGGTATTTCCGCATCTATTGACAGAAATAATATTATAAAGCTTTCCGGAATTGATAAAGAACAGTTAGGTCAAATATCTGCAGCAATCAGAAGATTAAGACCGCCCGAGCCATATAAAGGCAAGGGGATCAAGTATGCTGAGGAATATATACATAAAAAAGCAGGTAAAACCGGCACAAAATAAAGTAATCGTTCACGGTTCACGGTTGATCAAAACATAAAAGCAATCAATCAGTCCTTGCATAAGTCATTGAAAAAACCGGAAACTGTAAACTGTTATTTGTATATGGAGATAAACAAGATGGGTTCGTTGGATCAAAGAAGACTTGCGCGTTTGAAGAGAAAAAAAAGAATAAGAAAGTCCATGTTCGGCACACAACAAAGGCCAAGGCTGAGTATCTTTCGAAGCGCAAAACATATCTATGCGCAGCTAATTGATGATACCACCGGACATACTTTGGCTTCGGCATCAACTTTGGAACAGGTAGTCAAAGAATCTCCTGAATATAAAAATAAAGTTTCAGTGGCGACCCTTGTCGGAAAACTTGTAGCTGAACGTGCTAATGAACAGGGAATTAAAAAAATAGTATTTGATCGGAATGGTTTTTTATACCACGGTCGGGTTAAGGCTGTTTCCGATGGTGCACGTGAAGCTGGTTTGGATTTTTAAATAAGGAGGCGGAATCTTGTTTAAACAAGATGCAGGCGAAAGTCAGTTGATTGATAAAGTAGTTCACATTAACCGGGTAGCGAAGGTAGTTAAAGGCGGTCGCAGGTTCAGTTTTAGCGCTATAGTTGTTGTCGGTGATGGAAATGGCAGTATTGGTTATGGTTTGGGTAAAGCAGGGGAAGTACCGGAAGCGATCCGAAAAGGTATAGAAAAAGCAAAAAAGAACATGATTAAAGTTTCCCTGATTGATGGAACAATTCCCTTTGAGGTTATAGGAAAGTTTGGTGCAGGGAAAGTATTTTTAAAACCTGCTTCACAAGGAACAGGAGTTATAGCCGGCGGTGCTGTTCGGGCTGTGTTAGAGGCAGTCGGCGTAAATAATATTCTTACAAAGTGTATTGGATCCCATAATCC
>Ga0255432_1171_pt1 | contig 10039 bp, 9 predicted proteins | sample ANMaggSeSYBR02I6_FD_182656 | JGI IMG/M metagenome (GOLD analysis project Ga0255432, IMG submission 182656) | Sediment cell enrichment communities from methane seep in Santa Monica Basin, California, United Staets - ANME aggregate JGI... | ecosystem: Environmental > Aquatic > Marine > Cold seeps >...
AAGTCTTTCTTGTGCCTGGAATAAATGATAACAGGGATGAGCTTAATAGAATAAAAAAGACTTTAAGCTTGATTTATCCTCACAAAATTCAATTAAATACGCTTGACAGGCCTGGAGCTGAAAGCTGGGTTAAGCCCGTTTCCCAAAAAGACTTATTAGATGCGGCATTATATTTAAATGGGGCAGATGTAATAAAGGATCTTGACTCAAGCCCAAATAATGGGGTTCTTAATAAAAATGACTGCAACTATCTTTTATCAATCATAAAACGAAGACCATGTACGGCTGAAGATATTTCAAGAATTTCGGATAGTAACCTTGAAGAAATATACAGGCATCTTAACGCTCTTGTTGAAAAGGGCTTAATCATAAAAAAAAATATGCCAAGAGGTGTCTTCTATAGACTTTCAGAAGGAGGAAGGCATATTAGTGTATACGTCGACGACTGATAACGCAGTGAAATTAATTATCTGAAAGTCTATATGGCACTACCGCTTCTATTGCAGATGAAAGCAGCCAACCCCGCTTTCCATCCGGCAGCCGGATGAGGGAAAAGCCGGATTCATTTCTTTCCTGATACGCCAGCGTACCCTCATGAACTTTGAAAAGTAAAGTATCTTTCTGGTTTGGACCTGCCAAAACTTCCACCTCTTTTGCAAGTATTACGACCCTGTCGTCAAAAGCTGTTTGTTTTAGCATTATACTGAACGAAATGCCAGAAACGATCCAACATATTGAAAAAATAATAATAACATAAAAAATCCATTCTGCTCTAAAAAAAATACGAATCGTCAAAAATAAAAATAATATCAGGTTGACCAGGCAGAAAACTGTTGCAAGTTCTGTTTGAGAAAAAAAATTAACACCAAAAATCTCGCTGATTATATTCTCGGGCTGAGATAAATTATCTTCAGTCAGATTATGTACATATTCTATATTATATTTTAAATCCGCGCCCCGCGGTATAAATTGCCTGGCTCTCTCGTAATTAAGCAGTGCCTTGCCCTTTTGTCCTAAACGAAAATAGCAATTACCTATATTATAAAATAGTTCTCCCCGGGATTCAGACTGAAAAATCAAATTTGCCGGAAAAAAATGAAATTGATGACTTTTTAATATAGATTCATATAGTTGGACAGCATTCTTAAATTCACCATTAAAGTAAAACTGGTTTGCTTTAAAAAAAACATTCTCAGATCTGCCATCCACATCTCCATCCCGGGCGCAGGCAGTATTCACTGATAGCAAAAATAACAATGCTGCCATAATGCAAACTCTCATTTAACCTCCTGGTCTACAGATTTCACAATCCCTGTCAATTCGTCCCGTATCTGAGCCAGGCTGTTTGATTTTTCACCAGTAAAGATTACAGATTCAAGCTGCGCTATGCTATTCTTCAGCATTGAGGCCGTTTCAGAAGAAGCTCCCCGGTTAATCAAAAGGTCATAAACTTCATTGGGCGTCAACAGACCGCCTTTTAATAAAAATCTGGTATTCAGATAATTGAGAACCGCTGCATGAATTTCTTCCGGTGATAGATCTCGACCCCGAACTTTTTTCAGAAAATTTTTGCCGGCATTCCTGGACTTGATATTCAATCTGTTTTTATTATTATTTTTAAATAATTTTCGACCGGCCAGCAGTGCCAAAAAAATAAAGGGGGGCGCCAGCAGGAGCAAAATAAATATTCGATTAAAAAATTCCTGCTGCCTTAAGCCCTTAACCGGATCGACTGAAGTATGCACCGGGAAAATATCCTGTCCTATTCGCGTGATCTCTTTTTTGTTATTATTTTTTGGTTTAACCTGGCTGGCATGGTCATCCCCGGAGATTGAAATTAAGTCGCTGCTTCCAGCATCGGCACTCTGATTTGACTTTAAACTGAATGATTCGGTTTTCAGTTCACGGTAAAGTCCCTTTTCAGGGTCAAAAAAGGCCAGCGCCATTGAGGGAATTATATATTCCCCGCCCTTTTCAGGCACAAGCGCCCATTTCATAATCTTTTTGCCCGAAATTGCAGATTCGCCCTTGTTAATATTCAACTGGGGTTTGTCCTGATATATTTTAAGGCCTTTTATATCAGCAAGTTTCAGGTCCGGTATTTGTCGCACATTCCCCCAGCCTTGAACAATTATGGTTAATGTGGCGGATTCATTAGCTTTAACCTCAACAGGATCAAGCTTTGCCTTTACATCAAACCGGCCAACCAGACCGCTAAAATTATCCGGTCGGTTCTGCACCGGAAGATTTTTAACATCAAGTTGAATCTCATTGGATGAAAGGTAAGCCGGTTTGCCACCCCCTATATTAAAAAAAGGATCTTCAAAAAAACTGTCGCGCCCGTTTCTTTTATAAATGGTCATCCGCATACCAGCCGCGGGAATGCTGTATTCTCCCAGCTTTTTGGGTATTAATATATATTTAAGTTCAATAACCTCATATCTCTTTTCATTGATGCTTGTGCTGTACTTTTGCGGTTTTGCAAGAGATTCAAAAACAAGGCCTTCGACCTCGGGCATTTCAAGGGATATATTAGAAATCCGCTCTCTCATAAAAAGCTTTAAAGTATAAAGAGCATTCTGGTTGAGGTATAGTTTATTTTTTGAAATTCGGGCTTCCAAAAACAGGGGCCTGCTTTTATTACCGGCTTGATTATTTCTTGCTTTGGAAACCGTCAGCTTAACGCTGTTGCTGGAATAGACCTTGTTTTTTATTCTGACCTGAGCTGGACCGACAACAAATTTGCCAGGCTTTAACGGGGTAAGATAAAATATATATTCAACCTCGGAATTCATGCTGCCATTTACAAATTCAACCCTGCTTGCGGTGCCGCCCTTAACCACATTAAAGGACGCCAGCCCTTCAATTTCAGGGAAACTGCTTTTTTGCTTTCCCGTGACCGTTACTTTCATCACAATAGTGTCAGTCAATACAACTGATGACCGATCAAGTGTCAGGTCAATGAAGATATCCGCAAACGCATTGGCTGAAAATGCCAAAAAAAATATGCAAAATATGTAAAATACCTTTTTTAAACTCATATGGTAACCGTTCACGGTTGTCGGTTCACAGTTCACAGTTTTTTCAATGAACTATGCAACGATTGAAGCATTTTGGATATTGATTTCAACTCTTAAATTAATTCTTTCGCATCTAAATCGGAAAACATATTAACCTCTCGTGATAACTGTTCACGGTTCACAGCTTACAGTTTGCGGTTGCTCAAAACATAGAACAGTGAGCCGATAACTGTAAACCGTGAACGGTTACCTCATATGGTTACCAGGCAATAATCAATAGCCCATCAAACTGACTGGTTTGGCGATTGATTTACTATTGAACACTATTTTATTACTTTCTCGCACTTTCGAAATGCATGGATGATTTTGCTCCGGTAGGGTTCTTTGAACATTTTAGCTTGCGCCAAATAAGCTTTACACAGGTAGTCGAGCACCTCCGGAACTGTTATATCGTCTTCGAGTTGCATTGTTATTGCGTTACGGATGCCATTCAATTTACGAACCAATTTTATGGGAATACCCAAAGAATTTATTGTATTCTGAAATTCACTAATTGCATTCACGGCTTTTTGATTGTATTTAGTCATTTTTTTTTGCTGACTGGTTAGGCAAACAATGTTGAATTTACAAGCAAACAATCTTTATTCATAATTCAAGCTTTTGACACTTATGTTCATTTATCATTATTTGTTGGATTAATTCTGCTACTACACGTTATTAACAAATTCATCTCGAAAATTTTCGACCTGTGCGGTTAGCCATTAGCTGTCAATCGTCATCTCTCCAAAATCTGTTATAATCAGAAATAATGTAGGAGCGGTTTTAACCGCGACCTATTGATGCAGATCACTAACAAATGTAAATTTACTCATATATGGTCGGGGTTTAAAACCCCTCCTACAGGCAGTATATTCCCAAATGGGAAATTTATTTAAAACTCAATCCTAACCGCACAGCTCGAAAATTTTCAAAGACAAGATGTGTGGTTTGATTTACAGGATTAAACCAATCCGGTTCATCATGTTAATCCTGTCAAAAAATAAACAGGTGAACTATTACGAAGACTCAAACAATAACTCAACAAACCACTACCAATCCTTACCTGATGCCGTCTTCTGCTCTTTCCCGCGGAATCGTAAACGATTGATTGCTGCAGGGTCTTCGCCAATATTATCAAGAAATGCTTCGGCCTCATTTTTGCTCATAGCACCAGCCTGGTATTCCTCTGAGGTTCCGGCATCCTGCCCTGACTGGCCGCTCTTTTCGGTTTGTTCGGCAGATTCTCCCTGCTCCTGTTTGTTTTGGGCTTGATCATCCTGATCGCTATCTTGATTGGCCTGTTCTTTTCTTTCATTACTCTGGCCGCTTTGATCTTCTTTGTCCTGATTTTGATCTGCTTGATTTTGGTCCTGTTTCTTATGGGGGCCATCTTTTTTCTGGTCATCTTTGTTCTTCTTGTCCCGGGCTTTATTCTGCTCCTGATTCTGCTCCTGCTCCTGCTCCTGCTCCTGGTTTTCCTGCTGCTTTTCTTCCTCTTTCTTCCTGTTTTCTTCAATGGTTTTTAAAGTCAGCCCGTAATTATATTTTGAGTCCTCATCGCCGGGATTTATTTTTATTGACTGTTTGAAGGCCTGGGCAGCGCCCTGGAAATCACCCTGTTTAAAGAGAGAATTGCCAAGGTTATATGCGGAGCTGAATGTAATCTGTTTGTCATCGGTTCTTTTCAAGGCGCTACGGAATGCAGCGGACGCGCCTTCATAATTTGCATTTTGGAAAGAGGCACAGCCCCGGTTATACCTGTTGCGGACATCTTTGGGGTGGTCCATATCTTTTTTGATAAAAGCTTGTTCTGCTTTCTGATAATGCCCTTGCCGGTAAAGTTCTTCGGGATTTTCATTTGCCCAAACGAGGTTTCCGCAACAAATAATAAGCGCTGCCATAATCGAAAATAATTTGGCGCGACCTGGCTTAAGACCGATCAAGCCTTCCATGACAAGAAAAACAAAAGCAAGCCAGGTGAAGATATAAAAACGTTCTTCAAAAATCTTGATCTTTCCACTTTCCAGCTCTTTTGCCTCTGTTTTTATTTTTATCCCTTCAAAATAGAGTCTGTCCAGATCAAGATCACCGGTTACTGATCGCACATAGCGCCCATCCGTAGCTTTTGCTATGCTGCGTAAATCTTTTTCATTGAGTTTTGACAGGATCAGGTTGCCGATTTTATCCTTTTTAAAACCGCCGGTTTCATCAGGGATCGGAGCGCCGGAAGGCTCTCCGATCCCGTAAACAAAGATTTTAACGCCTTTATCCATTGCATTGTCAGTTTGTTGCAGACCCTGGCCCTCGTTATCTTCTCCATCTGTGATCATTACGATTACCTTGTCAATTGCCGATTTAAAATCAAAAGCGTTCAGAGCGGTTTTGATTCCCTGGCCCATGTCAGTCCCCGGAACCGGCAAAGTATCCACGCCGACACTGCTCAGAAACATGGTAATAGCATCATAATCAAGAGTTAAAGGGCACTGAACAAAAGCATCCCCTGCAAAAAGAACCAGTCCAATCCGATCACCTGCAGCTATCTTCAAAAAATCTGTAATCTCACGCTTGGCCCTTTCAAGCCGGTCCGGTTTTACATCCTCAGCCTGCATACTGGCAGATACATCGAGTAAAAAAACAATATCTACGCCCTTACGCTGCACTTCCTGTAGATGAAAGCCCCACCTTGGCCCGGCGCAGGCCAGAATTATAAAAAAAACCGCAATTACTAGAAAAAATCCTTTAAAAAAAATTATTCCCCTCTTGATCGGCCTGGTCAAAGCCGGCAAGAGATCAGGATCTGCAAAAAGCTTCAGCCCGGCTCTTTTTTTACGGTACTCAAATATAATCAAAAATATTATCACCGGAAGAATAAACAAAAGAAAAAAGGCCCAGTTAGATTCAAATTTCACGGCAGCCTCCTGATGATTAAACTTTTCACAAGAACCTCTACAATAAGAATCAAAAGAGCCGGAAACAAAAAATATTTGTATAATTCTTCAAAGTTAAAAAACTGTTTCACCTTAATTTCAGTTGTCTCCAGCCTGTCAATCAAGTCGTAAATTTCTTGCAGCTTTTTACTGTCAGATGCGCGGAAATACTGCCCTGCACCAGTTTCCGCAATCTGTTTTAATGTCTCCTCATCCAGATCCACATTTACTTTTTGAATCCGTTTGCCAAACATTGTCTCAACCATAAAGGGCGCGGGTCCAAATCCTCCTACACCGATGGTATATATCCTGGCATTGATTGCGGCCGCCGCTTCAGCCACCTGCACCGGATCAATCCCGCCGGCATTATTCCGACCATCTGTCAAAAGAATTAAAATCTTCGATTTAGCCTTGATATTTTTTAATCTTTTGGCTCCCAGCGCAACTGCCAGGCCGATAGCAGTACTGTCTCCGCCATACCGATTTTCATGCTGTCCACCAAATTGAGAAGCAGCCCCTTGTCCATGGTCAAAGGGCATTGGGTAAAGGCTTTTTCACCAAAAACAATCAACCCGATCCGGTCCCGCTCTCGTTTGCTGATAAAATCATGCACAACCTGCTTGACGGCCTCAAGCCGGTCAACCCGCTCTTGATCTATAAAAAAATCAAGTGCCCGCATGGAGCCGGAAGTATCAAGACAAAGGATTATATCAACCCCGGAGGTGTTCACTTCGGAAGAAACATTATACTTCTGGGGTCGTCCGGCAGCAATAACCAGTAAAATCAAAACAATCAGCCTTAAAAGCAGCGGTATTTTGCACAGCAAAAACGATTCCCTGCCAACCAGTCGGCCTAAATCCGAAGCGCCGGAAAAAGTTATGGCCTCAGGCTTTCGCCGATATGCCAGCAAGCCGCCGACGACAATCAAAATCAGCAGAAACAGGAGATAGGGATATGCGAACCTGTACATTTTATACTTCCTTTGGTTTTGTCCGGTTGATATATTCCAGCGACAAAGAGACCTGTTCCTCAAAAGCTGTTTTGCTCATAAAAGCATCTGCAAATTTTACCAGATCAATTTTTTTCAGAAGATTGAGCAGTTGAATATCGCTCTTATTTTTGACTAGTCCGGCTATTTCATGGGTAGTCATCTCAAGCGCGTTAAAATTCCTGATCGCTCCCATATATTCACGCAAAATTTCCGACAGGATAAAACAAAAAGCTTTCCCTTCCTTGCCATCAGGAATTCCAGGAGCCACCAGCTCATCAATCCGGTTTAAGGCTTTCAGGTAAGGTGGCAGAACCGGAACTTCAGGGCATAACTTTCGGCGTTGGCGGTATTTAAAAATAAAATAGATCGCAATAATCACAAGTATAATCAAAACCACGGCCAAAACCAGTAAAAGAATCCGCTTAATTCCGTACTCTGTGGATATAAGCCCTTTGATCGGCCGCAAAAGATTTTCCGCCGGCTTAACCTTTATTAAAGGATCCACAGCCAAAACAGCCGGATTGCTTTTCAGCGTCTTTTGCTTGCCATCTTGATTATATACATAAATTTCAAGGCCGGGCAGATTAATATCTTCCATGGAATCCACAAACATATCAATCTCAATCCCATTTGCCCGATTAATTTTTTTTAAGATATCAAAGTCTTTTAAACCTGTAATTTCCGGGTTATCAGGAAGTTTAAATCCTGCCTGGATTTCAAAACTCAGGCGCAGAGTTATAATATCTCCGGGTGCGGCCTCTTTTTGGATAAATTCCGCGCGTACCGCATAATCAGCACAATCATCTGCAATAATTCTACCGAAAATCAAACAATCACTTATAAAAAGAGAAATAACTATTATTATCAAAAAAAAATAACGTTTCATCATCGGCGCCCTTTTTCCATAAAATATCTTATCAAGGGCTTAATTGCAGATTGGTTGGTGTTAAGTTCAATCAGGGAGACCCCGCACCTGGAACAGATACTTTTAATATCCTGCTCTTTTTTTTGTCTTTCTTCCTGCCATAAACGTCTTACCCGCCGACTTGAGGTGTTAACCTGGCAGATTTCACCGGATTCGGGATCCGTAAAACTTACCAATCCCATATCAGGCAGACTCTTTTCAGCATCATCCTCAACCCGTATCATCGTAAGGTCATGCTTGCTGGAAGTTATCCTTAAAACCTTTTCATAACCGGCATCCATAAAATCGGAAAGCAGAAAAACAATACTGTTGCGCTTAATTGTTCGGTTCAGGTAATTAAGCGCCGATTCAATATTTGTCCCTTTCGCAGACTCTTCATGGGTAAAAATCTCCTTGATCAGTCGCCAGACATAGGCGCTCCCTTTTTGGGGAGGAATAAATTTTTCCACCCTGGAAGTAAACAGGATAGCGCCGACTTTATCATTGGTTTTTATTGCCAGAAAAGCCAGGGTTCCTGCGACTTCCGTGAGCAAGTCTCTTTTAAAACGCTGCTTGCTGGCAAACAGGTTGGAGGCTGAAAGATCAATTACCAGAATTACAGTGAGTTCCCGCTCTTCGTGAAACATTTTAACAAAAGGCCGACCAAACCTGGCTGAAACATTCCAGTCAATGGAACGAATATCATCCCCCGGAATATATTCCCGGACTTCGGCAAACTCCATCCCCTGGCCCTTAAAGGCGCTGGTATACTGCCCGGCAAACATTTCATTGGCCAGATAACGGGTTCGAAAATGAAACCTTTGAATCGTTTTAATAAGTTCTTTTGACAGCATAATGATCAGGGCACTTCCAGCCGCTCTAAAATCTGAACAATAATATTATCTGTGGAAAGACCATCGGCTTCGGCCTCATAACTGAGTAAAATCCGGTGTCTCAGCACATCCGGAGCCATGCTTTTAACATCCTGGGGTGTAACATATCCCCGATCTGCCAGAAAAGCATGCGCCCTGGCAGCCAGACCCAGAAAAATAGATGCCCTGGGTGATGCTCCGTACGCAATCATATGGCGCAAGTCAAGATCAAAATCAGCCGGTTTCCTGGTAGCATTAACCAGGCGCACAATATAATCCAGCACCTTTTCTTCCATATGAATCCGACCCACTAAATCTTTAGCAGCAGCAAAAACAGAATAATCGACTTTTTCTACGGGAATGTCATCAATGCCGCTGTAAACCCGTTTCATTATCTCTTTTTCCTCGGATTCTGCAGGATAATCTATTTTGATTTTAAGCATAAAGCGATCAACCTGAGCCTCGGGCAGAGGATATGTTCCCTCCTGCTCAATCGGGTTCTGGGTGGCCAGCACCAGGAATGGGAGCGGCAACATAAAAGTTTCGTTTCCTACCGTAACCTGTTTCTCCTGCATCGCCTCCAGCAGCGCGCTTTGCACCTTGGCCGGGGCCCTGTTAATCTCGTCCGCCAGAATTATATTATGAAATATCGGTCCCTTCTTAACCTCAAACTTAGACGTATCCGGACGATAAATCTGGGTTCCGGTAATATCAGCCGGAAGGAGATCCGGAGTAAACTGGATTCTCTGAAAACTTAAATCAATAATAGATGCCAGCCGCTTTACAGCAGTTGTCTTTGCAAGACCGGGTAACCCTTCAATCAGAAGATGCCCGTCACAAAGCATACCGATCAAAAGTCGGTCAATCAGATTCTTTTGACCAACAATAACCTTTTCCAGCTCAGTTACAATACTACTGACAGCTACACTTTTCTGCTCCATCTGTTCAGTTAACTCTTGTATTTCCATAATTTTTCCTATCCTTCCTTTCCCTTACCCGCAACACTTCTCAAACGGCCAGGCCAAAACCCCGCCGTCCATGAACTTAGCGCCCTTTGGGCGCAAATTCTACCAACTTATTTTTGACCGAGCTTTTACTCTTAAACAACTGTTCGGTTTTTTGGAAGTATTATAACTGACGGTCTCGTAAAAAGACAAAAATTGGAATTACTACCACAACTTATTGGTATAGTAAAAGTAGTAAATACACCATATATTGCGGTCGCTAAAATTTAGCCAGACTTTTTACGAAACCATCATAACTATTGTTGTTTAATTTATATTATG
>Ga0255432_1172_pt1 | contig 10020 bp, 12 predicted proteins | sample ANMaggSeSYBR02I6_FD_182656 | JGI IMG/M metagenome (GOLD analysis project Ga0255432, IMG submission 182656) | Sediment cell enrichment communities from methane seep in Santa Monica Basin, California, United Staets - ANME aggregate JGI... | ecosystem: Environmental > Aquatic > Marine > Cold seeps >...
AAATAATTATTTTTTGGAGTAACGAAAATAAATCGTTTATTGCCGAAGTTCCTGAATTGCCTGGATGCATGGCAGATGGAAAAACGTATCAAAAAGCCCTTTCAAATGCTGAAATTATTATAAATGAGTGGATTGAGACTGCAAAAGAACTGAGGCGTGAAATTCCGCGTGCTAAAGGGCGATTAATGTTTGCATAACAATGTGATCAAGACTGACCAGGAAGGCCGAGTGGTTTAAGCCTTCGAGTCAGCCTGAACAATATGGCTTCGAGAAAGTCAGTGATCCTTCCTGTCAACTTATCACGAGCCGTTAGCACCGCTGTATATGAAAACAGAAAATTTATTAACGAGAAATTACATTGAACAGAAATGAATTGGAACATATCATTAGAGCAGCCGGCGAGTTAGCCGGTGTGAAGTCTCTGATCATTCTGGGTAGTCAGTCTGTTCTGGGGCAGTTTCCTGCTCTCGCAGAATCATTTCCAAAATCAGATCATTCCGAGATTTCCTTTATCAGTCAGAAGCAGTAGATACTATGCAGATCAGTAGAAGCCGATATCATGGTCCCCGAATCGGAAGAAAAGGCCGAGCTTATAGAAGCGGCAATCGGCGAACTATCTTCATTCCATGATACTTACGGTTATTATGCACAAGGTGTTGACCATACGACTTCAAAATTACCCGAAGGTTGGAAAGATCGCCTTACGGAAATATGCAACAGAAATACAAACGGTATATCCGGCCTATGCCTTGAAATTCATGATCTTATCATCTCCAAACTGTATGCGTGGCGAAAAAAGGGTCTTTCACAATGAATATGCAGAAACGCTCTGATGAAAGATCAAAGGCTCTTCACAGAGAGACTGCAAAAAAACTCAGAAACACCCCAAAACTTTGGGCTGTTCCGAAAACCAATATTGACAGATGGAAAAAAAGAAGAAAAAGTCTGATGCCATCGGTCATTGAATGGGAATATATTCTCGATAAATATAGCAAAGAACAGATTCTGGCTATACTTGAAAGTGACTCTGAAGAATCGACTCGACTCCGATCTTCGAGCCCGTTTACCGGAATACTCAGTGACATTGAAAGAAAAAATATATTCAAATTGTACGATATCTGAATCCAGGAGCTTATAAATGCAAAAAACTGCTGTATTACTTATTCTTTTTCTAATTATGCCTGCCATACATTGTTATGCTGAACCATCCGGCATTAAAACACATAAAAACCTTGCTCCGGATTTATATGAAGTCCTTCACAGGCTGGAAGATAACACATCTGAAATACGTACACTTAAAACCGAGTTTGTTCAGGAAAAAGAACTCGTTGTATTTAAAGAAAAAATCATACTGAAAGGAATGATATTTCTTCAAAAACCTGAACTATTTGCCTGGCACATTATAGAGCCTTTAAGCTATTCCATGGTTATAAAAGGCGACATTCTATCTCAATGGGATGAAAACACGAAAAAAACTCAGAAAATATCTCTTTCTAAAAATCCTGCATTCCAGGTTGCAATTTCACAAATGAAAGACTGGTTTGCAGGCAAATATACCTCAATGACAGAAGATTACGACATAATTATACTTAAAAGAAAACCTGTTTCCCTTAAATTTATTCCTAAAAAAAATACAACTGCCGGCAATGTCATTGACAGTGTAACAGTTACTTTCAGGAATGATGAACGTTATATTCACGAGATATATATCAAAGAAAAGAGCGGTAACAGCACACTCCTTACATTCGTCAATACGCAGTTAAATACTCCCCTTGAAGCCACGGCCTGGGAGGTTCAACCGCGTGTTCGATGATCATTTCTTTCGTTTATATGGCAGTATTCAGCGAAGCAAATGGCTGGTCGCCGTTCTGGCAGCAGTTATAATTATCGCAGCAGTTATCGGACTCAAGTCGGTTTGTTTTGATAATAATATCGAACTGATGCTTCCCGGGAATGATGAGGTTTACCGCAGCATCCGTTTCCTGCGCGAATCCAATCTTTCGGATAAAGTCATTCTCTCTCTTGGACTAACTTCTTCCGAATATACAACAAAAGACCTTATTGCTGCTGTCAAAAAGCTAAAGGAATCTCTTGGCCCGCCTTTTGTAACCGATGTTATAAGCGGAATTCCTGAAAACAACGTAGTGGAAGAAATGCTCGAACTCCTGAAGTATGCTCCGCAACTTATCGACGAGCCGAATCTATTACTAATTGAAAAACAAATAAATCCTTCAGGAGTAAAAGAAAGCTTACAAAATAATTACAGGCAATTTTTAACCCCTGCAAGCACACTTGTAATTCCTTTTATTCGATCTGATCCACTTGGAATATACTCAAATATTTTGCGTTCGCTGCAAAAAATTTATTCTTCTGTCGGCTATGAAATAACTATTGAGAATGGTTATTTCATAAGCAAGGATAGAAAACATGCCATGCTTATTCTTGACACTCCGGTAAATCTCACAGATGGATTCGGCTCCCGAAAGTTGATATCATATTTGAATGATCGTCTAAATATTCTGCCGGACTTTATTTCAGCAGATATCATTGCCGGACATCTTCACACAATCAGTAATGAAGATGTATTAAAACGCGACATCCGGTTGACGTTGATTATTGCCTCGGCAGCATTTATTTTATTATTCATAGTCGTTTTCAGAGACCTGGGTGCAATTATAATTTTTCTAATACCACTTGCATCTGTTATTGTTTCCATCAATATATCAAACTTAATACTTAACAAGCTGTCTTATTTTATTATCGGAATGGGGGCCGTTATTGCAGGTATTGCTGTTGATTATGGAATTCACGTTTATACAGCGCTACGAATTGGAGACAGCGGGCAGGAAGCGGTTAAAAGTATTGCAAAGCCATTAATAATCGGCGCATTAACAACCATAAGCGTTTTTGCCTCATTTTTCTTCTCCAGCGTTCAAGGATATCATCAACTCGCGTTTTTTTCTATTCTCAGTATTATTTTGTGCCTTGCGTGTTCTCTGTTTATTTTGCCTCATTTTATAATTAAAGGAAAATATAATAAATTAGCTCATACTGTAAAAAAATATGGCGAACATATAAACCAACGCCCCTTAAAAGAACCAAAAACACAGGATAAACTCATACTATTATGCTGGGCAATTTTTATGATTATTGCTCTGATACTGTCTAAGCAAATTTCATTTAACAGCGAGATCAGTCAGTTTGACGGTAGTGAAATAGAAATAATTAAAGCAGAACAAAAATTTAATAGCGTATGGGTGAATAAAACCAGTCCGGCAGTTTTTGTTGTACAAGAAAACAGTTTAGAAGAAGCGCTCAAGGTTAATGAAAAAATTTACAGGGAAGCAAAGACGCTGGTTGGAGAAGATAATTTTTCAAGCCTTGCTGTAATTTGGCCTTCAAAACAAACACGCAAGACCAATGTTGATAGATGGAAGGAATTTTGGAAGCAAGGAAAAGAAGAAAAGCTTAGGGAGCTTATCTCAACGTATGGAAGTGATTATAATTTTTCCGAAGATGCATTTTCTCCATTTTTTGATAATTTGTATGCGTGTACGATTGTTGAAGATGAACCAAAAAGAATTAAAATTTATAAAAGGCTGAAGGAACGCTTTGTAATGGATAAGAATAACCGCTTGCAAGTGATATCTTTCTTTCCCGATGAAGATAAATATGTAAATGCCATGTCAACGATATCCAGTCATTATCCAGGCACATTTTTGGTCTCCAGAAAAGTTCTTTCACGTATGCTATCTAAATCTGTGTCCTCAGAAATAATTTTATTATCGGGAATCGCTGCTATAATGATACCTTTGTTAACCTGCCTGTTGTTAAAAAATATAAAAATGACGGCTCTCGCCCTAATTCCGGTTATAACAGGCACAATAGCGGTCATGGGAATTATTCCGATTTTCGGTTTGTCTCTAAATGCGCCCAGCCTCATTGCAGCTATGGTTGTTTTAGGTCTCTGCATTGACTATGGAATCTTCATGGTTTATACATGCCGTCACAACTTGAAAACAGGAACACGTATGGCTGTATCGCTTTCGGCAATTACGACACTCATAGGCGCAGGAGTATTGTTGTTTGCTAATCATCCGGTATTATTTTCAATCGGGGCTACGATAGTCTCAGGCGTTTTATTTGGATATATTGCTTCAATAATTGTCATCCCGTCATTTTATAGATTATGGGTAACGAATACGTAAAAGTTCACCACGGAACTACACGGAGTTTCGCTGAAAATTATAAACTATGAGTAATTTACTATATGAAGATTTAAGCTATAAAATCATAGGTGCAGCACGAGAAGTATACAAAGAACTTGGTCCTGGCTATCTGGAATCGGTTTATGAAGATGCTTTGTGTTACGAGCTGGATTTATTAAGCATAGAGTACCTAAGACAAATAGAATTAGATGTTCATTATAAGAATATTAAATTTGAACGTAGATTTCGAGCCGATCTTCTGGTAGAAAAAAAGATTCTTGTAGAAAACAAGGCCATAAAAAAGATAACAAATCAGGATGAAGCTCAGTTGATCAATTATCTTAAAACAACTCGATTGAGAGTGGGGTTATTGTTCAATTTTGGTGCAGAGACGTTCGCAATGTTGAGAAGAATATTTTGATAATTCAGTGTAATTCCGTGAAAATCCGTGGTGAATTATTACAAGAATGCAAATTAAAGGAAATTGGGCATAGCGCTCAATTATTAATTATAATAGTAGGGCTGTATATTCTTTGCTTAACCGGCTGCGTTAGTATCCCTTTTCAAAAAACAGCGCTTGTACCGGTTGAGTTATTCGATCCAACAGATGTGCGTCAACAATTTGCCGGTTCCCTGCCGTCCGAATTTCAGCTCGTAACCACCATTGAATTTATGTACAAACAACGTTCCATTCCTTCTGCTATCGGTTATATCGCTGCAGACATTAAAAATAAATCTTTTACAGTGGTTGGAATAAATCCAATAGGAGGCTGCACTCTTTTTGAATTATCAATGGAAAAAGATAGAGTTGATTGCAGGTTTGCGATTGAAGAGTTTACACGTCACGGCGATTTTGCAAACGTAGTTGCCGACAACATCAAAAAGGCTTATTTTGACTGCATACCAGCGGCGGACGCTAATGTTTTTAAGAAAAAATATACAATCATTTTCAGACAGCCAAAGGTATCAGGTACCATGGAATATGTCTTTGCCGGCGCTGATAAAGTTCTGATCGAAAAAAACTATTATGAAAATAACAGGAAAGTCTGGAGTGTTTTTTATTATGAATATCAAAAGCTGAATAAAAAACTTTATCCTGCCGGTATTATTATTAAACATTATCAATATAAATATAATCTTGTTGTTCGACTATTGGAGATCCGGGCATGAATATATTTATGCAGGAAATCAAACAGTACCTGTCTGATATAACTGAAAAAGACAGTAACAATGTATCTGCCCGTTTTCTTTTTCCTGAAGAGTTCATAGGTTTTCAGGGTCACTTCCCTGAAAAACCCGTTCTGCCGGGTTTTTGTAAAATACAGGCTGTTTTAGTTGTTTTGCAGGAATGGCATAAAAAAAATGTAAGATTAAAAGAAATTGTTCTGGCGAAGTTTTTTTCACCGGTTTCCTGCGGAGAAGAATTAATTTTTGAGTGCACGGAGACAAAAAGAGATAACGAAAAATCCGAAATACTCGCTTATGTAACCAGTAAAGGAAAAAAGATAGCAATACTGGATTTAAAAGTAACTTTGAAGCCGTTCACGGCTTGCTGTAAAATGGCTGATTGACTTTTCAGTGATAATAATATTATACTTATGTAGCTTTATGGTTGGAAAGGGGGGATTTTATGGAAAGTCAAAGGACGATTATTACCGTTTCTGATGAGGATAAATTGTGGCTCGATAATTATAGCAGATCTTTCGACATATCTATGGCTGAAGCCATTCGAAGAGGAATTGCGCGCCTGAAGGTTGAAGAAGGAAAATCTACTTATGAAAGCATAGTAAGGCATACGAGAGGTATCTGGAAAAAAGGAAACGGGCTTGAGTATCAGAAAAATCTGCGCAATGAGTGGAGATAAAAACTGTGTTGGAAAGACTTCTGGATTCGGTTATTCTTATAGATCACTTCAATGATATTGCCAAAGCAACTGAGTTTATCCTCGGTTTAAACCAGGGAAAAACCTCAATTTCTGTTATAAGCCGTGCTGAAATTTTGGTCGGTTTTGATGAGAATAGTATAGAAAAGGCCAAATTATTACTGGATCAATACAGGCTATTAATCATAGACAAAGAGATAGCCGATAGCGCTGCAGAATTAAGACGAATGTTTGGCTGGAAGCTGCCGGATGCATTTCAAGCTGCCTTGGCCATGCATCACAAAATAAAGTTGTCAACACGAAATACTAAAGACTTTGATCCTGAAAAGCATTCTTTTGTTGAAATTCCTTACAAACTGTAAGTCAAAGGAATCGCGAAACCCATAAGTGTCAGGACTTCATTCATGACAGATTCAACTTCAATTAGTTAGTGCCCGAACGAAAACTAGAAAATTTTTTCAAGTTCAAGGAAGGCGCAAATTTTAACCACAGGAATACATGGAGTATTTCGAGGATTAAAATTTAAGCCTGACGCAGAAATTGGGAAAATTAGCAGTTTTCGTTCAGGCACTAGTTAGCAACTCCTCAGGCAAGCTCTCAATAAGTTCCGACACCAAACGTCATTCCCATGAAAACGGGAATCCAGAAAATCCAAAAAGCACTGGATTCCAGCCTTCGCGAGAATGACGATAAAAATTTTAAAAAGTTGCCCGAACTTATTTTTGAGCGAACCCTTATCTTACATCTCTTGATATCCATACAATTTTTCCGATGATGCGAACGCTGTTCATCTCATTCAGACTCAGGCAAACAGGTTCATAATCTTTATTGTCGCTCATAAGAACCAGTTTGCCCGGATGCTTTTCTATTCTTTTAACCATGATTGCATCGTCAATTCCCACGGCATATATTGCTCCCGCCAGTATATCCTTTTCTGATGTATCAATAAGAACCGTATCTCCATCTTTCAGTTCGGGCTCCATGCTATTTCCGTAAATATCGATAAGGATCATATGTGAAGGCGACCCCTTACGCTTGAGCCAGTCTGTCCTGAACATCCAGTAATCACTGATATTCTCATCGACTTCAAAAGATCCGTCACCAGCGCAGAGCCTGGCTTTTACATGTGGAGCGCTTTTATACTCCGGAACAATAACACTTCCAGCCCTTTCCGCGATAAACATCTTTCCTTTGCCGGTCTCAATCCAGTCCGGGTTTATGCCATATTTCCTGTAAAGGTCCAGTATCCACTTGTCAGGAACAGTTCCCTTGTTTTTGGCCTGCGTAATCCCGGCTCTGTTGATCCCAAGAAGTATTGCAAGCCTGTTCTGGGACGATATTTTAAGCGCTTCAAAAGTACGTCTGATAAATATGTCAAATTTCATGATTAATTTTCTCTAAATTCCCCCTGCCTTACCTCTTTGCATATTCCCGAAATCCCCCAGATCTCTGTTCAATACTTGTTTATAAAGAAAAACAACAGCATTGAGTGCTTGATTCTGGGTACTTGCGGCAACATTTCTCTTTACTGCAAGGTATGATATGTATTGCGAAATCTCCCTCTTTCCCATATCCTTGGGATGTCTTTTATTATTAAACAGTATAAATCTCTTGATCCAATTTGTATATGCCTGTTCTGTACGAATCGAATAATGCTTCTTCCTTGATGCGCAAGAGATCAGTGCAGATCGAGCCAAAAATCGCTCAATTTAGGTTTCAATATTGACAAATTGTTACTAATATGCAAAATAAAATTTAATTACATTATGCTCTGATCGGAATTTGTGAAATATTAATCACGTTGCATCTTATTATCATATATTTTTTATATTGCAACGCTTTTTATACTCTTGGACGCCTTTTTTAAGATCAATATACGACTTAACTACATTATTTTTTATGATATCATAAGGTTAGAAAATTTACAGAAAAAGCGCTATGCGGGAAAACGGTCGCGTAATAGAAATAGGCTGTATTTTAGCTGTATTTTAGCTGTATTTCACGTTTCAATATAACACAATGTTAATATTAATATACTGTATCGTTTATACTTTATGATTTTGTGGCGGTAATTAGCCGTAATTAACTACGGCTATTAGGCCGTCTACTATATGTTAGCCTGCCTAAGTAATCTCAATCTGAAAGGAGAAAAACAATATGGCAAATGTTCAACAAGAAGAGGCCCTTCACTATTTCAAAGCTCATGCCCAAGATTGGCAGAATAAAGCAAAGCTATCAGATAAGAACAAAGTAAATATCATAAAGCAAAGAAACGGATATGTTCTTGATGTCATCAAAGACCGTAAAGAAACAAAGTTAGTTTTAGATGTTGGATGTGGTACTGGTGACTTAGTTTGCCAAATAGCCAAGACAGGGATTAACGCAATTGGGGTCGATTTTGCTCAGGATATGGTTGATGTTGCTTTAACGAAGGCAAAAAAAGAGCAACTTGAAAATGCGCATTTTGAATGTCGCTCCATATTTGATCTTGATTTTTCTAAAAAAAAGTTCGATGTCATCTCCGCAAATGGATTTATAGAATATATATCCCAGAATGAATTGAATAAGTTCTTCAACCTTGTTTATGAAGCACTTGCTCCCAATGGCTCTCTTGTTGTTGGTTCGCGTAACCGCCTTTTTAACATTTTCTCACTCAACGCATATACACAACATGAAATCACAGAATCGGCTATTGAAGGTTTATTGGAAGAGGCAATAGCCTTAGCCTCAGGAGAAGGTATTGAAGACTTGGCAAAACGAAAACCAATCACGTTCCAAAAAAAAGACACAAAGCATGCAGACACAGGAATCAATGTCACCACAAGATACCAGTATACACCGATTCAACTGATTACACTGCTTAAGGACAAGGGGTTCAACGCTGTAGAAATCTACCCGATCCATATTCACTGCACACCTCCGGTTTTTGCAAATAAATATCAGGAAATCCACGGTTCCATTTCAAACCTACTACAAACTTATGGGCGACAGTCTCAGGAATTGGTACCGTATTCTTCTTCATTTATGCTTCATGTACAACGGAAAGGGGAGTAAATGAGCCAGTATCTTACTATTGTCTGTATCACTATGTGAGGGAATTGAAGTATTCTCGACATCCTGAGATTAAGGGGCTTGCCATAGATCAATTCAAGGAACAGATTGCCTACATCAAGCAGTACTACAATCCGATCAGTAGCTATGACCTGATGGATATTATCGAATCCGGTTCTGAGTTGCCTCCGCAACCTTTACTACTTACATTTGATGATGCATACATTGATCATTTTACTGAGGTCTTCCCTGTTTTAGATAAGGAAAAGCTATCAGGTTGCTTTTTCCCTCCGGCAAAATGCATTCTTGAAAATCGGATTTTAGATGTAAACAAAATCCATTTCATCCTCGCCAGTGTTCCAGACAAGAGTATTTTGGTCAACTACATTTTCCAGTCTTTAGACGAGAACCGTTCATCATATCATCTGGAATCAAAAGACTCCTATTGGCAAAGATGTGGGGTTCCAAGTCGTTATGACCCGGCAGAAGTAATGTTTGTAAAATACATGCTGCAACGTGATTTGCCTGAAGAATTACGCAAGGTCATCACGGATGCGTTATTTAAAAAGTTCGTGTCAAATGATGAGAAAGCTTTTTCAAAAGAGCTTTATATGAGCATTGACCAGATATCCTGCTTACAAAAAAACGACATGTACGTTGGCAGTCATGGATTCGATCATTATTGGCTCAATTCGATTTCAGAAGATGACCAAAGAAAAGAAATTGATTTATCTCTTGAGTTCTTGAAAACAGTTGGATCTGATCCAGATCGTTGGATCATGTGTTATCCATACGGCGCTTACAATGAATCCTTGTTATCTATCCTGAAAGAGCGGAACTGTTCCGTTGGGTTTACCACAAAAGTAGGTATTGCTGACT
>Ga0255432_1178_pt1 | contig 9799 bp, 7 predicted proteins | sample ANMaggSeSYBR02I6_FD_182656 | JGI IMG/M metagenome (GOLD analysis project Ga0255432, IMG submission 182656) | Sediment cell enrichment communities from methane seep in Santa Monica Basin, California, United Staets - ANME aggregate JGI... | ecosystem: Environmental > Aquatic > Marine > Cold seeps >...
ATATATTTTAAAAAATATAACTAATCAGGTGTTTAGACTGAAGGTGGAAGGGTGGTTAAAATCTGAAAATGAAGAAAAAATATAAATTATTAATAATTGACGATGATAAAGACATCCTGGTTGTATTAAGTGAATTTTTAAGGAAAAAAAAGTATGCTGTTGTTACAGCCTCTGACGGTCTGGAAGCGATGAAATTGTTCGAGTCTAAAAATAAAGATTTTGATCTTATTATTACAGATCTTGTTATGCCGTATATAACTGGAGTTGGTGTCATATCAATAGTTAAGCAAAAGCGTCCTGAAATTCCCATTATTGCTATAACCGGCTGGGGTGAACACCCTGAGGCATTAGCCACGGAGTCACAAGCAGATTTTGTGTTAAAAAAACCATTTGAACTTTCTGAACTTGATAATTTGATTTCCAATCTACTCTCTAAAAATAATAATAATGATACCTGAAACCCACATAAACAATAACAAGTTCCTGCATTTAAATTTTTCGCCTTCCTTGAACTTGAACAAAATTGAACATTTTTCAAAGGTCTCGGTTAATGATATTTGTTCCAAAATACCACAGCTTCACACCCTGCGCCTTGCGGCTGTGGCAAACTCGACACTCGCAGAATTCAGGTAATAAATAAAAATGAACATACCCCCACCTTTAATTGGCGTTAGTCAAGCAATTGAAAGCATAAGGGAGCTGATTAAGCATGTTTCCGATACTGCATTAAATGTTGTAATATCCGGAGAAAGTGGCGTCGGCAAAGAAGTTGTAGCGCAAAATCTCTATTTTAGTTCTTCCAGAAAAAATAAACCATTTATAAAAGTCAATTGTGCAGCATTACCCGAGGGATTGCTTGAAAGTGAACTTTTTGGATACGAACGGGGTGCTTTTACAGGGGCGGAGCAAAGAAAAAGAGGCAAATTCAGGCTTGCCCATAAAGGTGTATTATTTTTAGACGAAATTGGCGATATGTCTATTTCTCTTCAGTCCAAACTTCTTCATGTTCTTCAAAGTGGTGAGTTTTCTCCTCTTGGATCAGAAAAAGATATAAAAACCAATGCCTGGGTTATAGCGGCAACAAATCATAATTTAGAACAAGAGCTTAAAAATGGCAAATTCAGAGAGGATTTATATTACAGGCTAAACATTATTAAATTTTATATTACTCCTCTTCGCAACAGACCTGAAGATATTTCTCCTTTAATTGAATACTACACACAAAAATATTCCAACCATTTTAATACTAATAAGCTTTTAAAACCCAGTAAAAAAATTATGGATAGTTTATTAGCATATCATTGGCCGGGAAATGTTAGAGAGCTTCAGAATGTGCTTAAAAGAGTAATTGTATTAAAAGATTGGGAAGAGGTTGTTGATGAGCTTAATAGTAGCAGTCTGCCGACAAATTTAGCTGTAAAACAATCAGATGAATCCTCAATTGTTTCAGATTTGTTAGATCGTGGCAGTTTAGAAACAAAGGGCCTTGGATCGTTGTCACTTAAAATAATAAAGAAAAAAGCTTTAGACAGAATTGAGAAAGAAGTAATTTCTTATGTACTTGGCAAAACAGGATGGAACCGTACTAAGGCATGCAAGATATTAAAAATTAGTTATAAAACTTTATTATATAAAATAGAGGACCTTAATTTAGAACCGCCTTCAACTCTAAAGCGCAAATTATCACGGGGTTAGATTTTCAGTGAACCTTGAACCAGTGAGATGATAGCACTATCTCAATAAAAAAGATTATCTTGAAAAGTTAAAGCTTAGAGACAATGGGGAATAGACGTTTTTTACTTGATCGCCGGCAGTTTTTTTATACAATGCACTTTCCGGAGAGAAGAAACGGCATAGACAGGCGTAATGGCAGGAGCAGACGAAAAAGTCCGAGAATAAATTAATACTTAGAGCCTCTTGCAGAACCATCCATCTTCATCAGGAATAATTGCTGTATTCGTCTTCTTTCCTCATATTCAGGACTCTTCCATAGAATTCTTTCTCTATTGATCAAAATAATTCAAAAGTTTTTTGTTTCTGCAAGTGGCTTATAAGATAAGAAATAATCAATATACAATTTTTCAAAGACTTATTATAGGATATCTCACTATTCTTATAATAATAGCCGCCTCAGGTGTATATACTTTTCATACGCTTGGAAAATTAAACAAAATCACTCAGTCCATCAGTTCTGTTGATGAAGAGGTTATAAGAACATCAAACAGGTTAAGAGATACAAACCTTTCTCAAAGAGGCTTTGAAAAAAAGTTTATCGTTTCAAAGGATAGAGATTTTTACCAGCAATTTTCTGAAACTGGAAAATACTTTCAGAACGACTTGAAACAGATAAAAAATCTTTTAAATACATCAGAAAAGCAAAGCTTGATTGCCGAAATAGAGGAGTTGCATGGTCAATATCTTTTAGCCGTAAAAAACGAAAAAGATTTTATAAAGAATAAAAACAAATATCCAATTGACGAGTATCAAGATGACAAAAAGAAGTATGTTGATAAAATAACTCATAATCTGGAAGAATTAATAGAAATTTCAAAGGCAGATATAGATAGAAAGATAAAAACTTCGGGTGAAATCGGATCCCATGCAAAGAAGATTACATCAATACTGACCTTAACGGCAATTATAATGGCAATTATGATAGCATTTATGAACGCAAGAACCATTAATCGTCCTATACTAATACTTATTAAAGGAATAAGAAAGATTGCCAAAGGCAAGTTTGAGAATCATCTGTCAATACAGTCACCCCCTGAGATAAAAGAACTTGCAACTGCCTTCAATTATATGTGTGATCGTTTAAAAGAGATAGACGAGATGAAAGCAGATCTGATTTCAAACATATCACATGAACTCAGGACTCCTTTAGCGGTTATCAGAGAAGCAGTAAGCATGCTTTCTTATGGTACTGTCCCGGCGGCGGATTCTGCTGACAAAGAGCTTAAACTTCTAAGTATCATAAGCGAAGAGTGCGAGAGATTAATAAATTCTGTAAACAGCATTCTTGATCTTTCTCGGATGGACGCAGGAATGATGGAATATAATATGGAGAGATACAGCCTTTATCCTCTAATTGAAAAAAGTGTCATAAAGATCAAACCAATTGGTGAAAAGAAAAAAATTAAACTCGAGGTAAAACTTGACAACAAACTGCCCTTTGTCAATATTGACGCTGAAAAGATATGCCAGGTGCTTGATAATCTCCTGAGCAATTCTTTAAAATTTACGCCAGAGATGGGAAAGGTGATGATAACAGGCTCCTTGATTGATAAAAAAACACCAGAGCATGTTACTAATAAAAAAGGGAAATTTATTGTGGTTTCTGTGTCGGATAACGGATGTGGGATTTCTGAAAACAGTATTAAAGAAATATTCGACAAGTTTAAAATATTCCATGGAAAAGGAACAGGATTGGGTCTGTATATAGCGCGTCATATAGTTACAGCTCACGGAGGAAATATATGGGCAAAAAGCAAAAAAGGGAAAGGAAGTATCTTTTCTTTTACTCTGCCTGTCTTTTAGGCTTTATTTTACTATGCAGCGGATGTACCCATTTACTGAATTTTCAAAAGAAATGGGAAGTGCGGGAGTATTTTGAGAAAACAGAAAATCTTATGCTTAAAGTAAGCTATGAAGAGGCAATAATAGAGAATGAAAGGATTTTAAGCATGTTTCCACATAGTGAGCCTGGAGATAAAGCCCTTTTTAATATTGGCTTAATTCATTCTTATCCCGATAATCCCAAAAGAGATTACAAAAAGTCTCTTATTTGTTTCCAGAGTATTATCAATGACTTTTCACAGAGTAGATTGAGAGAAAAAGCAATAGTTTTGGCTTCAATCATTACTGAGCTTATTAGAAGCGACAACAAGATCAAGCATCTTGAAACAACAGTAAATTATTTGAAAAACGGTCAAAAGGAGTATAGACAGAATATAGAAACATTAAAAAAACAACTTAGAAAATTAAAAGAAATAGATATAGTGATTGAAGAAGAAAAAAGGGAGCGCTCGCATAAAGATTAAGGGTTCGCTAAAAAATAACTTGGCATTTTTGCATCCCAACTTCACCATATCTTTAATCGATCTTCAATCGCAAAAGTCCTCGAAATAGCTCGTTATTCCTGCGGTTTTGCTCAATTAGATCAATTAAATCTACGGCAAATTTGAGCGCAAATTCTACCAACTTATTTTTTAGCGAACCCTAAGCGAGAGAAAAAATGGCAATGGCAGATGAAAATATATTAATTGTAGATGATGATAATAATATGCTTGAGGTATTAAGGTTAAGAATTGCTGCTGAAGGTTATAAGGTTATTACATCAACCAATACAAATGATGCAATAAGTGTTGCTAAAAATAATATGTTTGATCTGGCACTTGTCGATCTTAGGATTGCAGAAGAAAATGGTATTGAATTAATGAAGAATATCGGTCGCATATCTCCCGAAGTACCTGTTATCATACTTACTGCATATGGAACCATTGAGACCGCAGTAGAAGCTATGAAGCAGGGAGCATATGGCTATATTGTTAAACCGTTTGATCACAGGGAACTTATTCTCCAGATAAAAAATGGTCTTGAAAAGAGCAGTCTTTCCAGAGAAGTAAGGAGGCTTAAAGCGCTGATTGGTGAAAAATACGGGTTTAAAAATATCATTGGCAAAAGCAAAAAGATGGAAGAGGTCATGGAACAAGTATCCAGAGCAGCAGAAACAGATTCCAATGTATGTATCTACGGGGAGAGCGGTACTGGAAAGGAGCTTGTAGCAAAATCTTTACATCTTTTAAGTTCCAGAAAAAACAATTCATTTGTAGCAATAAACTGTGCTGCCATTCCAGAGGGCCTTCTTGAAGGCGAACTGTTCGGCTATGAAAGAGGAGCCTTTACGGGTGCTATAAAGAATAAAAAAGGGTTTTTTGCTCAGGCAAATGGTGGTACTATTTTTCTGGATGAAATTTCGGAGATGTCCGAACTAATGCAGGTAAAACTTTTGCGCGTACTTCAGGAAAAGCATTTTTATCCACTTGGTGCTGAAAAACTTATGGAATCAGATGCCAGGATTCTTACAGCAACTAACAAGGACCTGAAAAATGAGATAAAAAAAGGTAGTTTTCGTAAAGATCTGTTTTACCGTATTCACGTCATACCGATTTATCTTCCACCACTCAGGGAAAGGAAGGAAGATATTCCTCTTTTAGCAGATCATTTCATAAAAAAGTTTTCTAAAAAAATGAATAAAAATATTAAAGGAATTTCTACAGATTCACTTCAAAAGCTTTTATCTTACTCCTGGCCTGGTAATGTAAGAGAATTAGAAAACACTATAGAGTATGCAGTAGCAATGACCACAAAGGATGTCATTAGTGATGAATTAATGCTTCAGACAAATAAAACTATTGAAGATGACAGGATAAAACCTATGAAAAAAGCAAAAAATGACTTTGAGAGAAATTATATTTGCAAACTAATGTCATTAACTGAAGGCAATGTAAGTACGGCCGCAAGACTTGCTGAGAGATACCGCTCCGATATCTATGATCTTCTAAAAAAGCATAGCTTACAACCATCAGATTTTAAAAGAAATAATTTGACTGTATGAAATAACATTTAACAGATCGAAATATTGCAAAGCCGGTTGTCAGGTTCAGGGTTGGTTGCCGGAACTGTGAACCTGAGTAGTTACGTTTCTTCAATAATAATTTGTGCTTTTTTTGTTCCATTCCAGTGGTTCCAGCGCAATCTGAATGCGATTTTATCAAATCCGTCATTTAATGGTTTGCTTTTATCAATGTTGAAATGAATTGCGTTAAAGCCCTTTCCTTTGCTGGATGAGTTCTGCTTTAAAAGCATGTTTCTATGGTTTTCACCAACAATTTTAGAAGATAAAACCTTAATGTTTTTAGCCGTAAAAAGAGGTTCATGGTTTTCTGTTCCAAAGGGCTTTAAGGCTTCAAGATCATCAATCAGCGTGTCTGAAATATCATCAAAATTAAGTTCATAATCAATTGTAATTACCGGCACAAGATTTATTGTTTGTTTGTTTGCATGTTTTTCAAAATTTTTTTGAAATAGAGTTATATTTTCATTTTTTATTTTTAAGCCTGCGGCCATTGAATGCCCGCCAAAAGTTTCAAGATCACTTGCACAATTCATAAGCCCATCATACAGGTCAAATCCAGGCACACTTCTCGCAGAACCTTTACCAATACCATCTTTTGTTGAAATAAGCACAACAGGCCGGAAGAATTTTTTTGCAAGCCTTGACGCAACGATCCCCAGAATCCCTTCGTGCCATCCTTGATTAGATAATACGAGCGTTTTCTTTTGAAGCAGATGAGGATTTTCATTTAAATAAAACAGGATATTTTTAGTTAGTTTTTTTTCAATAACCTGTCTTTGGATATTCAGCTTGTTGAGTGTTTGAGCAATTTGTCTCGCTATGTCAAGGTGTTTTGCAGTTAAAAGTTCAACTGCGGTTTTTGCATGGTCTATTCTGCCCGGCGCATTTAACCTTGGCGCCAGCTTGAAAGCAATATCATCCGTATCTGTTAATGGAGCTTTTAATTTGCATTCTTCGATCAATGCTTTCATCCCATTACGTTCACTTGTGTAGATTTTTTCAAGACCTGCATTAACCAATATCCGGTTTTCATCAACAAGAGGAACCATATCAGCAATAGTTCCAAGGGCTACAAGATCGCAAAGATTTTTTAAATTGGGCTCTGGCAAAGTATGCCAGAAGCTGTTGTCACGCAGGTGTTTTCTGAGGCAGATCAGAAGATAAAAGGCCACACCAACTCCTGCGAGGTTATCAAGACCTGAGGTGCAATCAATGCGTTTTGGGTTTACAACAGCAAATGCATGAGGCGCTCTGTCCGATATTCTGTGATGATCGGTTATAATTACATCTATTCCAATATCTTGTGCAGCTTCCACAGCATCATAACTGCTGGACCCGCAGTCCACAGTTATTATAAGGGTTATTCCTTTTGGCAGCGCATAATCTGTAATATGGTTTTTTTGCAGACCGTATCCTTCCTTTATCCGGTGCGGGATATAGTAATATGCATTTGTTCCTATGTAACTGAAGAACTCTAAAAGGATAGTTGTAGCTGTTATTCCGTCGACATCATAATCCCCGAAAATTAAAATTTTTTCATTATTGATTATTGCGGAATAAATACGGCTGACAGCGGTATTTATTCCTTTTATTGAAAACGGAGAGCGCATATTGTTAAATGAGGGATTAAGAAAATCAAAGGCATCCTCAACAGACACAATGTTTCGATTAACCATAATGCTTGCTATGATTGGATTACATTTAAGAGCCTTGCTGATTTTTCTTACAGAACCGATATCCGGTTGAAGCAGTTGCCAGTGTTTTTTCATAACTGATACCTAAGTTAAGCGATTTTTTGCGAAGAAATGTGCTAAGATCTTGATGCAGCAAGGTTTGCGAAAAGCGTAGGCATACCAATGGATATGTCGAGACTTTTCGCAAGTCCTTGATGCGCAAGAGATTGGTGCAGGTCGAGTAAAAAATCGCTAAATTTAAGTCATATATAACTTATATTGTGGTTTCGGACAATATGATTCGACTTTTTTATTGAAAATTCATCCAACTGTGTTATTTTTGTTTAAAATCATTTTTCAATATTAAAATGAAAATCGGCCAAAGATAGCTTGAAGCTTAAGGTGCGAAAATGTGAAGAATCAAGGGTTGCCTCACATCTTGACTTGACCATATTCTGGCTCTCTTCTTCTATTCTGCATGGTCATTCCTTTTATTACCCGCCAACTCCGGCAACTTCCTCAAACCCAAATACTCAAGCAGTCCATCAAGATCATCCCTGGCAGACCAGAGCACACCTTTTTCACGCATCAACGCCTCTGCATCCTCAGTAAAACCATCATGAGCAAAGAACCACAGTCTCAAAATCTGAAGTCCTTCACCCACCTCCTCTTTTACAATGCTTCCCTTTCGCATCAAAGATTCTACTTCAGCCCTGCCTAGCTTTCGGCCTACCCACCACTTGCTTTCACATATCCAGCGCTCTTTGCCTGCGCCGCCTTCCACGTCTATTTCCATGCCCTTGCCACCACCAAGTCTGCTTCGCAGCTTTACATAACTAAAGTGCCACGGCAAAGTGATATCTTTTTTACTATGAAAGAATGTACCGGAAAGGGTCTTGTTTTGTCCTGTCCAGAGGATTTGAGCTATATATACCTCTGCAAGATAGCCCCTGTAATCATGAATGCGACGCTTTATGGTCTGATACTGAGTTCTTAAATCGTTTTGCACCGCAGCTCTATCTTGACCCTCCACCTCAATCCTGCCCCATACCTTCAAGAACTCAAGCAGGATCGGATCATCTATTTTCCTGAACCAGCCTCCGAGTTCCATGTATTGGAGAAGATCGCCTCTGGAGAGTTTTATCAGTACATCTCTGATGGTCTCCATTGGCACAACTTTTCCTTCACTCTCGGCAAGTTCTTTTTGAATTCTATCAAGATCAAGCCGGTCTCCTTCTTCTAAAGCAGATAGATAGAGTACCCACTTGGTGATGCCATATTCGTTGATCCGTTCTATCCACTTTGTTACCTGATCATTCAGTTCAGCCCAGATAAAACCGGAAGAAAGATCAACCGCCAGGATCTCGTTTAGCACCTCTTCACTAACGATCTGTTTTTTCTGTTTTGCAGCCTGACGCACTACGGCTGTTATATAGAAAGGGTTGCCACCACAGCGATCCGCCACCACAGGAGTCATCTCATCCAGTATATCAGTCTTGTGATAGAGTGCGGCTTTGAGTACCAACTGCGCACCCCAATAGTTAGTCATCGGCTCTATGGGATGACTGTCAAATCTCCCGAAAAGCGAACCTCTGCCGAGTATCTCTTTTGCCAGGATGCTCATGGCAGATCCTGTCACAAAATGGGGACATGTAGGAGACTCAACCGCCTCCTGCATGTAGCCGACGATATCAAACTCGTATTGGGGAAGACGGGTATTCTGGAATTCGTCCAAAAACATCACGATCGTACTCTCATCCCGATCCGATATCCTTCTTGGTAACCAGAGAGCTTCCTGATCCGGAATGGTCACCCCTCCTTTTTTCTGCAGAAGCCTCAACAGGTTGATACCTCCTGCCAGACTCTTTGATATCTTCATTCTGGAATTCATCAGGGTAGAAAGGTCATCAACGCTAAGTGTACCACGATCCAGAATGCTTTCATCTCTCAACCTGAAGGCCGCATACCAGCGCAGAAAGTTCTCTACATATTCGGTAGCAAACTCCCACCGATCAAGCGGTTTGTCTTTAAAACTGTAATAGACCGGTACAAGCGCCTTTGGATCCCGATGATCCTGTTCAAAAAAAAGACGGTTTACCACCCGCTTGAATATCTCGGTCTTTCCCATGCGCCTTTGGCCCAAAAGGACTGTCGACATAGTCCGACGTCCTATGGCATCAAGAGCAGCATTGTAGAGATAATCTATATGCTCTTGTCTGTTTGTATATACCTCACGCGGAACAAGCGGCCGGATGGCCCATCTGGAGTTTGTATTTTTATCAAAAAGACTGGTTTCTTTTGTTTTCATTTTATCTCCAAAACAAATATTAAGAAAAGGGAAGTCCCTACAAAGTAATGCAGGTTTGAAAATACCCACCTTTTTTGCTTTGTAAACAGCTGGTTTTTCGCCATGTGCTGCCAGAAGTCATGATATGTAGCCTATTTAAATTAACGCACCTTCGGTGCGAACATTTAAAGTGCCTAAAGT
>Ga0255432_1179_pt1 | contig 9768 bp, 13 predicted proteins | sample ANMaggSeSYBR02I6_FD_182656 | JGI IMG/M metagenome (GOLD analysis project Ga0255432, IMG submission 182656) | Sediment cell enrichment communities from methane seep in Santa Monica Basin, California, United Staets - ANME aggregate JGI... | ecosystem: Environmental > Aquatic > Marine > Cold seeps >...
AATGAAAACCTATTATCAGAGGGGACAGGGCGATTGAAGGACCTCCAAAAAGCCCTTTCAGAAGTAAAGACCCTTCAGGGAATTTTACCTATTTGCTCTCATTGTAAAAAGATAAGAGACGATAAAGGCTATTGGAAACAAATTGAATCTTATATTCGCGATCACTCTGAGGTTGACTTCAGCCACGATATATGTCCTGAATGTGCAAAAAAAATTTATCCCGATTACGATATTTACGCCGATTGAACGAAGTTAAGGATAATTATCCAAAGGAAAAAAATGGAAGATCCGAAAGTCCAGTGACACCATTTATTATATTTTATTTGATTGGATATAATCTAAGCAATAATATTAATTGGTTATAGCCATTTTGAGCAACTTCTCAAAAAGTTCTGGTGATTTTATGAAAAACATTTTAGTTACAGGTGGTTGTGGGTTTATTGGGTCTAATTTTATTCCTTATCTGCTTGAACAACCTGATTTTACCGGCAGGATAATAAACGTTGATAAATTGACCTATGCTGGAAATCCTGAAAACCTGACGGGAATTGCTGAAAGATTTTCTAAACAGTATGATTTTATTAAGGCAGACATATGTAATCGTGAAGCCATGTCTGAAATTTTTAATAATTATAAAATTGATACTGTTTGCCATTTTGCTGCTGAATCGCATGTTGACAGATCTATTGCCGAGCCTGATTTTTTTATAAAAACAAACATTTTCGGCACATTTAATCTGCTTGAACTTTCCAGAAACAGGGTGGATCTTTTTCATCATATAAGTACTGACGAAGTTTACGGCTCACTTGGAGAAAGCGGCTATTTTACCGAAAAAACGGCTTACAGCCCGAACAGCCCTTATTCTGCTTCCAAGGCATCTTCTGATCACCTTGTAAGGGCTTACAATAAAACATACTCTTTGCCGGTAACGATTTCCAATTGCTCAAACAATTATGGCCCTTATCAGTTTCCCGAAAAACTGATTCCTCTTATTATACTAAATTCCCTTGAAGGAAAGCCTCTTCCTGTTTATGGCGATGGCAGGAATGTAAGAGACTGGCTGTATGTAAAGGATCATTGCAGAGCTGTTTGGTTGATAATGAAAAATGGAAAACGCGGAGAAACATATAATATCGGCGGCAACTGTGAAATGCGCAATATAGATGTTGTCAGGATGATATGTGATATTATGGATGAGACGGCGCCCAGAGATGATGGTCTGCCAAGAAGGGACATGATAACCTTTGTAAAAGATCGACCAGGTCATGATCAAAGATATGCCATTGATTTCAGCAAACTGCAAAAGGAATTGGGCTGGCAGCCTGATGAATCGTTTGAATCAGGAATAAGAAAAACCATTAAATGGTATATCGATAATAAAGGTTGGGTAGGTAGAGTAAAAAGCGGAGAATATATGTCCTGGATAGAGAAACATTATAATTTATAGATAGTGCCTGAACGAAAACTGCTAATTTTCCCAATTTCTGCGTCAGGCACAAATTTTAATCCTCAAAATACCTCATATATTCCTGCGGTTAAAATTTGCGCCTTCCTTGAACTTGAAAAAATTTTCTAGTTTTCGTTCGGGCACTAGATAATTGCTATTACAATATGTTATGTCTAACCAGCTCTTACTAAACGGCATTATCGCTTATTACACAATTCCAGCTTATCTATTGCCAACTATTCGGTTGGATATATACTACAGGAGCATTTTGAAAAGCACTCCTTTTGGCCTCCTGCTGCTGACGGGATGTCTGATTAAATGCTTTGAACTTGCTTTATAAACTCAAAACACTTTGGGGGTTGCAAAATGTCAAGACAGCAATGGCATAAAATTATTTTTTCACACTCTCAAATAACTACAGGAGATAACAGTGAAATGATGGATATGTTTAACAAAATATTCATGAAACTCGGGGCTCCGCAAAAGTTTGCTCTTTTCTCAGAAATTCCGGAGTCCGGACCTGATTTGATTCATTATTTATCTCCGGCAGCATCTAAAGATATGGGTAGTCTTATTAGAAAATATTCCGGCACTTCTTGCGAAAAACCAGAAAATGTAAAATTAAGGCTATTGGTTGGTTATCAAAGCGTTGAAAAAGATATAGACAAACTCTAAAAAGATTCCGAATTATAGTATAATTACATCAAAGATGTCCCCTTAGCACACCCCCTCCTATACGCAGAAATCAATGCCAATGAATTATTTTGATCTTATGAGCACATTTTTCATTGACACCAGTCAATGTAGGCTTTATATTATGCTCAAATGAGCGTAATAGGAGAAAACATTTAATGCCCCGACCCAAAAAGCCCAGATTTGTATCCGCCTATCCGGCCATCGCTGCTTTTGTTCCTCAGGGAGTGACCGTTACCGGCGAGATTTTTATGTCCGTGGAAGAACTGGAATCCATCAGGCTGAGCGATTTTGAACACCTGGATCAGGAAACGGCCGCAAATATGATGGAGGTATCCAGGCATACCTACGGCCGAATTCTTGCCAATGCCCGCAGCATTGTAGCAGGAGCCCTGATTACCGGAAAAGTCCTGAAAATCGGGGGCGGTGCATATGAATTTCGCGGCATGGGCGGGCGTCGACGCAGAAGAGGAGGAGGAAGAGGGCATGGAAGGAGGTGAGCGATATGCCACAAGGAGATAGAACAGGCCCCCAGGGCCTGGGCCCGAAGACGGGACAAGGCTTAGGGAAATGTGGTACTAAGGGCGGAAGCCCTGCACCGCAGAGTCAAGGCGGTATGGAAACCGGCAGGGGACAGAGAGCAGGCAGGGGTGCCGGCCGAGGTCAGGGAAAAGGCAGAGGAGCGGGACAAGGCCGCGGTAACAGACGGTAAACGGTAAGCATTTAATCCAAAACAAAATTACATTGAGGGTTCGGTCAAAAATAACCTGGTAGAATTTGCGCCCGAATTTGCCGTAGATTTAATCGATCTGATTGAGCAAAACCGCAGGAATAGCGGGTTATTTCGAGGACTTTTGTGATTGAAGATCGGTTAAAGATATGGTGAAGTCGGGATGCAAAAATGCCAAGTTATTTTTTACCGAGCCCTAAGGAGGTAATACTATGCCAGGATTTGATCGAACAGGTCCGACCGGTGCCGGTTCCATGACCGGCGGAGCCAGGGGCCTTTGTAATCCTGCAAATGCGGGATACAATCCCAGGTTCACTGAAGGCTTCAGCTATGGTAGAGGTTTAGGGCTAAGGCGCGGATTTCGAGGTGGATTCGGCCAGGACAGGGGTTTGGGACGCGGTTTTGGCAGAGGGTACGAATGGTATCCGCCTGCTGCAGGCCCGGCCTATCCGGCGGACGCATCCGATGAGATAGACATGCTAAAGGCTGACGCCAATTACATGCAAAAATCATTGGATGCTATCAATAAACGAATTGAGGAATTGGAAAAGAAACCTTCCACATCATCTTGATTGAGCCGCATTGCTGAGGCTGCATGATACTAAATGAATTAAGGGGTGGTAATTAGACCGCCCCTTAATTTTTTACTCGATCTGCACCAATCTCTTGCGCATCAAGGACTTGCGAAAAGTCTCGACATATCCATTGGTATGCCTGCGCTTTTCACAAACCTTGCTGCATCAAGATCTTGGCACATTTCTTCGCAAAAAATAGTTCGATTTAGGTTAGATCAGCGTGTAAAAAATGCAAGAATGCCATGTAGAAAAGCGCAAACAAATAAAATCATTCCTGTTTTTTTGTGAATTCCAAACGATACCTTAATTAAACGCAGACCTGTTGCAAGCTGAAAAACAAGTAAAATAAAATTGCAAATTCCGAGAATTAAAATAATCGACAATCCGCCAATTTTCATTAATAGACTCCCTGCCGGCTAATTTTATTTTATAAAAACCTTTTTTATCGCCTTTTTTTTACTTCCGTGGATATTACAGCTTGCTTCAGCTTCAATTATTACATCATTAGTTACTATGTATTTAATCTCACTGGTAAAATTTTTAGCTTTAGGTCTTTTATACTTATACTTACCATAGTCCCATCTTGCTATCTCTTCACCATTAACCTTTATAGAAACCCATTTTGTATAATGAAAATAATTATTGGCGCTGTGTGTAACATGGACTTTTATTGTGATTTCAGTTCCTCTTTCAACTGAATTCGGAGCTTCCAGTGAAACCGAGGACTGATTCGCAAAAGCTGCGCCAGATGAAATGAAAGAAATAAAAACAAATACAGCCACAACTAACTCTATTCTCAGTTTTTTCATAATCAGTTACTCCTTAAATAAATTTGCATAACAGTTTAACAATGAATTACTCTATTTACAACCTAAGTTAAGCGCTTTTTTGCGAAGAAATGTGCCAAGATCTTGATGCAGCAAGGTTTGCGAAAATCGTAGGCATACCAATGGATATGTCGAGACTTTTCGCAAGTCCTTGATGCGCAAGAGATTGGTGCAGGTCGAGTAAAAAATCGCTCAACTTCGGTATAATATATAATTGTTGATTTTCACATCTAAAAAGGACTATAAAATAAAAATAAAATTTCAATCTAAAATCTAAACTAAGAACTCTGAACCCTAAGGATTTGCGTGAGCTTAAAACGTTCCATAAAAAGCGGATTCGGATTTGGCCTGACATCCGGTATAATTACGACTCTTGGTTTAATTATCGGGCTATACTCGGGTGCTCACTCAAGGAAAGTTATCATAGGCGGTATATTGACAATAGCTGTTGCCGATGCGTTATCCGATGCCCTTGGCATTCATATTGCCGAGGAATCAAAAAAACATCCGACCATAGAAATATGGGAAGCCACACTTTCAACTCTGTTTTCTAAATTCCTTTTTGCAATAACCTTCCTGGTACCGATGTTGATTTTTTCTCTTAAACAGGCAATTGTTGTCAGCATAGTATGGGGACTTCTTCTGTTAACTGTTTTCAGTATTTACGTTGCAAACGAACGCGGGGTAAATTCCTGGAAGGTGGTAATGGAACACATCTCTATTGCCGTGTTGGTCATAATTCTTACATATTATGTGGGAATATTTATATGTCATAATTTTTCATAAAAACTTAAACCTAAGTTGAGCGATTTTTTGCGAAGATATGTGCTGAGATCTTGATGCATAAGGGTTTGCGAAAACCGCAGGCATACCTGTGGATATGTCGAGGATTTTCGCGAATCCTTGATGCGCAAGAGATCAGTGCAGATCGAGCCAAAAATCGCTCAATTTAGGTTAAACCAATGTAATACTTGTGACTACTCACGTAGTCAGGCTGAAGCTGTTTAGACTGAAGGCTGAAGGGGTCAGAAGAGTAAGACTTTAGCCCATTGAAAAAAAATCTGACAGGATAACAGTATAAACAGGATTTTGTTTACGAAAAACCTGTAGGTTAAATTATTGATTTTGGTGAACGGAAAGTTGAAATCAAACGTAAAGTAAGGGATTCTGATGAGGATTTGCAGGATGAGTTTTGACATTTTTCGCTACATCGGCTTTTTATTAATTATTTGTAATCTGTTAGTTAAAAGGAGGTTAAGCCATGTCAAATAATAAAGTCAACAATTCAATTGAGTTTGAAAAGGCTCTTAAAATCGGCCGTCCGCCAAACGTAGTAAAGCTTTTCCCCAATTCAAAAGCATTAATCGTTAGTGGAAAGTTTATAGACAGAGCTATGGTTACAAAGGGTAAAGCAATTGCAATGGCTGCTAATGGCAGAAATTATTTTGTGATACGTGGAGCTCTTAAGGCCGCTCAGCGCGCAAATTCGCCCATTATCATTGAAATCGCCAAGTCAGAAGGTGGCGCAAATGCCTATTGTGCAGTAAATTACTGGAACATTGCCAGGATTGTTGATGCGCTGTGCAATGAGCTGAATATCACGATACCGGTAGCTTTACACGCAGATCACTATGGCATAAAAAAAGATGAAGATATTGAAGAGGCAAAAACAGAAATTCCTACGCTATTTGAAGCAGGAATTACATCTATCGCAATAGATGCTTCACACATGCCTGATGACAAGAATCTACTTGCGAACATTGAGCTAAATCCATTTATCCCCGAATGGGCCGGCCTTGAAACAGAGGTTGGTGAAATTAAGGGCAAAGAAGGCCTTTCAACAGTGGATGAAGCTCTGTTTCTTATACAGGGCCTGAATGCCAATAATATTTTTCCTGACTGGATAGCATTAAATAATGGAACAACTCATGGCATAGAGGCAAGTGACCAGGGAATTCAACTAAACCTGACTGCTGAAATCCACGAAGCTTTAGCAAAATACAACATGTCTGGTGCACAGCATGGAACATCCGGAAACAGCTCTGAAAGGTTGAGAGAGATAGCAGCTAAAACCAGAACCACCAAAGCAAATGTGGCTACAGCTCTTCAAATGATTTCATGGGGTCTGGAGGTTAATGATTACGGAAATGCCATGCTTGATAATGATGGCAAGTTTATCAAGGTAAAAGGCGAAGGCGTTACAGAGAAAATATGGTCTGAAATAGTTGCCTATGCAGAATCAAAAGGACTTAAAGCAGGGGATTACAAGAAGCTTAACCTGCCGTTTGAAAACAGGCTGCTTGGACAGCCAAAAGAGATAAAAGAAAGGATGTCCAAACGAGTCGAAGGGTTCATATATAAAATGCTTGTAAATGTATTTAATGCACAGGATACAGCTTCTATCGTTATAAGCTCCATACTTGATTCCGGAACTTATGATTCTGGCCCAAAAACAAAAAGACTTGAAGATCCAGTTGAATGGACGACAGAACAGATTGTTAAAAAAGCAAAATTCATTATAACCGACAAAGGAGCTAAGGGAAATTTTGACGATTAAGATGCAGAAAAAATCTTTTTGTCATTTTTGCGGAGCAAAGCTTTCTGAAAAGCAATTGCAGGGAACTATCCGCCTTTTCTGCAAAAATTGCAATGAACCCATTTATGAAAACCCGGTGCCTGCTACCTGCCTTGTTGTGGTTGATAATAAAGAAAGAATATTGTTAGTTAAAAGAAGTATAGAGCCAAAAATTGGCTTCTGGTGTTTGCCTGGGGGGTTTATTGAGCTTGGCGAGACGCCCGAACAGGGTGCTTTGAGAGAGCTAAAAGAAGAAACCAGCCTTTCTGGTAAAATTGAGATGCTTCTCGGCGTTACAACAAATATCAGTCCAAAATATCAAAGTGTTCTTATGGTCGGTTATCTTGTAAAAAATTATAATGGTATCCTTAAGCCAGGCGACGATGCGGCTGATGCGGCTTATTATAATTATAACGATTTGCCGGAAATTGCCTTTGAAAGTCATATGAGCTTTATCAGAATATATTATTCAGCCTATGCCATTTGAGTTCGGATGCTGTGAAAGTCTATAATCTATCACCAGCTTTTTCGAACCTTTACACCACATGAATCCAGGTATGTCTTAATCTCTGAAACAGTGTATGTGCTATAATGAACCATTGACGCAATAAGCGCTGCATCGGCTTTTCCTTTAGTCAGAACTTCGCAAAGATGTTCGGGTTTTCCGGCACCTCCTGATGCGATTACAGGAATACTAACATTCTCTGAAATAAGAGCGGTCAGTTTCAGCTCATAACCATCCTGAGTTCCATCTGCATCTATAGAATTTAAACAAATCTCTCCTGCCCCAAGTTTTTGTGCTTCAACTGCCCATTTCAGCGCATCTATACCCATATACTTTCTTCCTCCATTGATTACTATTTCATAACCGGAAGGAATTTTTACACCTTCCCCAACATATTTTACATCCATTCCAAGGACTATGCACTGGCTTCCAAAAATTTCAGCTCCTTGAGATATAATTTCAGGGTTTTTAACTGCTGCTGAATTAACACTTACCTTTTCAGCCCCGGCCAAAAGTACATTTCTCATGTCATCTACGTCACGTATCCCTCCGCCGACTGAGAAAGGTATAAATATTGTTTCAGCCACACGTCTTACCACATCAATCATGATATTTCTTTTTTCGTGAGATGCAGTAATATCGTAAAAAACAAGCTCGTCCGCACCGGCTTCATAATAGAAAGAAGCCATTTCAACGGGATTTCCAATATCCACATTATTCTCAAAACGTATGCCTTTTGTCGTCCTTCCTTCACGAACGTCAAGGCATGGGATTATGCGCTTACTTAACATATTTTATTTCCACGTGCAGAAATTCTTCAGCAAAGACAGCCCGGGTCTCCCGCTTTTTTCAGGATGAAACTGGGTGGCAATTATGTTATTGAATCCAATAACCGATGCAAAAGAAATTCCGTAATCCGTTGTACTCAGAATATGTTCTGAATCGTTCGGATTCGGATAGTATCCATGAACAAAGTAGAATTCATCATCCTCATGCAAATCCGAAAGAACCGGATGTTTTTTAATGTTTTCCAGGCCGTTCCATCCCATGTGAGGAATTTTTAACCGGCTGCCATCTTTGGATTTAATATCCGGCGGAAATGCCTTAACAAACCCATCTATTATCTTAAGACAAGGTGTTTCATTTTCTTCGCTATATTTCATGATTATCTGAGTGCCGAGACATATGCCAAGTATTGGTTTGCCGTCAATAACCGCCTGTTTTATAAGTGAATCCAGTCTAAGACGTTTCAAGCTATTCATTGCGGCGCCAGCGGCGCCGACTCCGGGAAATATTATCCGTTCCGAACTGTCTATTGTTTTTACGTTATTTGTAACAATGCACTTAAAACCTAAATATGAAACAGCCCGTTCCACACTTGCAAGGTTGCCCGCATCATAGTCTATAATAGCAATCATATTAATGGATACTCGCTCCCATTATGTTTTTATTTAGATTTAGAGGCTGAACCGTTACCTTTTCTTTTGGTTTCTTCCCATAATTCATTCATTTCACCCTGAGAAACAGATTCAATTTTTCTCCCGCTTTTTAATATAACTTTCTCCATATATTTAAAACGAGTTTCAAATTTTTTAATGGAATCTGTCAGAGCATTTTCAGGATGAATGCGCGCAAATCTAGCTACATTTACAAGGGTAAATATAACATCTCCAATTTCTATTGCCAAATTTTCTTGATTTTCACTTGATTCATTTAATTCGGTCTTTAATTCAGAGCATTCTTCCTCAACTTTTTGCATAACATCTGAAATATTATCCCAGTCAAATCCCACCCTTGCTGCACGCTCTGAAATTCTGTAGGCACGCCTCAAAGCGGGAAGACCTGAAGGGATAGAATCCAATATTGATTTATTTTCACTATGTGTTTTTTCATTCATCTTAATCCGGTGCCACTGCTTTCTTAAATCATCAGGGCGGCTGACCTTGCTATCACCAAAAACATGAGGATGACGACGTATCATTTTTTCTTTATTTACAGAAGCAGCGTCTTCTATATTAAAAGAGCCCATCTCCTGGAACAGCTTGGCTATAAATAGAATATGAAACAAAACATCTCCCAGTTCTTCGCAGATATCATCGGTATTTCCTGATTCAATTGCCTCTAAAAGCTCATATATCTCTTCTACAAGATAAACCGACATGGAACGGGGTGTCTGCTTTTTATCCCATGGGCATCCGTTTTCACCTCTTAACGTGTCAATAAGTTTATTTAAAGCATTTATTCCCAAAGTTATCCCTTAATGTAACCGTTCACTGTTGTCGGTTCACGGTTCACGGTTTTTTCAATGAACTATGCAACGATTGAAGCATTTTGGATATTGATTTCGACTCTTGAATTAATTCTTTCGCATCTAAATCAGAAAATATATTAACCTCTCGTGAAATATAAATCTGTG
>Ga0255432_1183_pt1 | contig 9685 bp, 10 predicted proteins | sample ANMaggSeSYBR02I6_FD_182656 | JGI IMG/M metagenome (GOLD analysis project Ga0255432, IMG submission 182656) | Sediment cell enrichment communities from methane seep in Santa Monica Basin, California, United Staets - ANME aggregate JGI... | ecosystem: Environmental > Aquatic > Marine > Cold seeps >...
GAACAATTCGAAGTGAAAGGTATAAATCGATTTTAAGAAAGTTGGGTGAAATGCCAGGTAGTCATTTCAGGAAAAAAGATTTTGAAAGTGAATTAAATAATGAAGAAAAAAGAACATTTGATAATTTCTTAACGAAAATGAAACAATTGGGTGTGATTCAATCCGACATAGAAGGGGGACGGGGAGCATATAAATTTGTAAATGAGTTATTTCCTATTTATATAACTATGGAAAGTCGAGCTCAAAGGCGAAAATTAAAGGAGTAAGATTACGACATAAACTAAAGTAAAATAATGGGTTAGTCTGCTTGTGAATATATTATTGAAATTCAATCAACATATCGTATACCCATTTATTTTGTAATAATCCCTATGCACCCTTTCTGATGCATGGGACAGAGCGAAGCTAAATCCGAGGTTGTTGACTGGATAGTGCCATCATGACAAAAAATATGATTTTAATTATTGCAGTATTATGGATACTTATGATAAATTTTGCATCAGCAGATTCTATTCCTGAAAATTCCCATCCCCTTAGTAGATGTGTTAAGTTTGTAAACATAAATGATTTTTCTGATGTAGTCTTAATTGGTTTTTATACTGGACCTATGGTTAATACATACGAAGCTTACCAAATCGAGAACGATAAGTGTTTAAAGAAAGGATACAAGTTTAATACACTTTATATTTATTGGACTACAAAAGAAACATTTAATTTTCTTAACCTTGAAGAACTTAAAATAAATTCTGAGAAATTTGCAGGTAGTGGAATGGATGGCGAAGGCAATCCACTTTATTATGATGTATATTCCCCAGCAGATCTAACACTTTTATTAGAAGATGTTGAACCTTATGGCGGATATATTGACGAAATGAATCCTCTAATTAAAGAAACTATCGAGTATTCTGTTGCAGGATATTTGGATGGTAAGTTAGTTGTATATAAGTCTAAACAAACTTCTGAATATAATAATGGTCAATCAAATAAAGTGGAAACCTTTGAAAAGCCAAAAATCAATAATGTAGAACCTATAAATCCTACTTTAACTCCTGAGCAAACACAAAATCCAGAACCACAACCAGTGAAAATAGATTTTTGGAATTCAATTTCTTGTTTTTTTAAGAGATTATTTGGCGGAAGCTGTTAAGAATGTTATATGAATATAAATTTTTAATCTCACTAGCTTTTACATTATTTATCGAGATAATAACTATATATCTACTTATAAAATGTTTTTGTGGATATGATGGTGCCAAAATATCCAATAGTCTCTTATTTTTTACTGGCTTTCTTTCTTCTTTTGCTACATTACCTTATCTTTGGTTTATTGTTCCTTTATTCATAAAAACGAGAATTCAATATATATTATTTGGAGAATCTTTTGTTATTATTTTTGAATCTCTTATTATTTTTTTCTTGTTAAGAGTAAACCTAAAGAAATCGTTGTCTATTTCTTTCATTTGTAATATTTTATCTTTTGTGATGGGATTAATATTATTAAATCATTAGGGTGCCAAAATCTTCATAAATATTTCAATGGTGGGCAATATTTAATCACAGCAATAGCTTTCTTAACAGCCATTTTTTTTAATAAAAAAATGTAAATATAGATGTCAAACGTGATTTTTTAACTATATTGCTTGCACATGCCCTTTTAAGCGCCTATATGTGCCTGAATTTAGATACATAGAACGACCAACTACTGAAATCTGAATCATCTAGCATCCACTTTGATGGCCCGGACAGAGCGAAGCGAAGTCCGTGACAAACGTGCCTTGAAGCATAATAAAAAAAGACAAATAGCTACCTCAATAAGGTGGTTTCGGGTTAAGGTATCCCGGTGCCCCGCACAGGCCCGAGCTTGAGGGTGCGGCCCTGGTGCGGGAACTCCATGTTTACGGGCCGCTGGTGGGTGTGGGGCTAAAACCGCAGGCAAGGGAATTTCAGCACAGGGGATACGGGGAAGAACTGCTGGCTGAAGCTACTGAAAGGGCCGTACAGGCAGGTTTTAGTAAGCTTGCCGTTATTAGCGGGATAGGTGTAAGGCCGTATTACCGGAAACTGGGTTTTGAACGGGACGGACCCTATATGTCCAGATTCATATAGGGGAATTGCTGGATAGCGATTGGAGTTACTTGGGTATGTATGTGAATATTTTCAGACAAAAAATAGCCGGACAAGATGAAAAACCGGGAGGAATAGGTTTATTACAGGCCTGTGGTACTTAAATCTGGGGTATAGTAACTGCAGAATATCAAATCTCGTGAATCCTAAGGTTATATTGAATCAAAATATCATTAGCAATAAAAAAAAATGGTATGAACCTTTCGAATATATACTCACTTAAAAATATTATAACAATCTACAGTTTCTTTGAATGACATAGGCAATATAATAATCAACTTTTTTCATCATTTAGTTCAATTTCACCAAAGTCTTTTTCATATTCATCAAGCCTTTCTTTTAAGAAGGTAATTGTTTCTTTAAAATTTGTGGGCGTTAAGAATATCCTTGTAGAATTAACCCCATTTTCCCCTTCTTCTGGAAATTGCATAAAAGTTATAAAAAAATCATCAAAACTATATCCAGCTCCAATTCCATTTGAATAAAAAGTATTGATTAAATTTATTTTAATTTCATCTTGTGTTATATCTTTTTTTTCTTTTTTCATCAATAAACGCCTCTCTCATATTTTGGCTTTGTCATTTTAATAGTTCCCCTATAAATACCTCTAATCGAATCTAGCATTTCTTGCGAATAGCTCTTACTTTCCATGAACAAATTTCCAGATGAAACCTTTTTACTCAAATATATTGATTCAATTTCATATTCTTCAAATTTTTTAAGTCCTTTTTCTTCTAGTTTTTCAGCTAACTTTTCTGAGACTATATGATTAACTAGCGATAGTACAATTTTTACTTCTTCTTTCTCATTATTAAGATGATAAAATTGTGTTTTTCCTACCTTAGATCCTTTTAAGAGGATTTTTTCATCTAATAATCTGTTGACATAATTGTATATTGTTGTTTTCGGGATATCTGTTAACCATAAGATATCTGGAATTGATAATTCGTCATCGAAATTTTCTGCCAAAACCTCCAATAGTTTTACCTGTGGGCATTCCCCAAATATTTTAGATAGTACAAACATTTTCAACCAATCTCTAATAATAATACTATTATTAATCTTATTTGCTTTTATTACTTTTTTTGTACTTAAAGTTTGTTTTATGGATTTGAATACTTTCAGGTAATTATTTAATATATATTTATTTAGTTTAAGAATTAACATGTTGCTGAATTTAATGTTTGGTTTAAACGATGAAGAAACAATGATTATGGAAATGCTTGGCAAATTAGAAATTTCACAAAATAAGAACGTGAAATTTGAAACAATACAAAAGAAACTAAAGCCCAAGTATCATGATAATTTGAAAAAAAACATCGACAATTTAATCGCTAAGGGCTTAATAAGGCCATATCGTGTTAATAATTATAGCCTCACAGATGAAGGATTTAGAATTGCTCATGCATTGTGGGAAAAAAGAAAAGAGAAAGTATATGATTTTAGAATCCTCAGAAGAGGTTAATACTCATAATCTTAGCCCCTAATTTTACTAAACCCTTCTTTATTGTTTACAAACCAAATGTCACATGCCCTTTTTTTGACGAAATAATCAATATATGATTTTGACAATAGCAATCAATGCACAAACATGACACCTCGAATTTGAGTGTTGCAAAATCCGGGGTCGTGACAAACGTGCCTTAAAGCATAATAGAAAAAGACAAATAACCAGAACAATAGTCATAAAAAAAAGAAAGACGCTGAGTGAGATATTCGAACTCCTGTGGCGCAGTGCACCACCGGTTTTCAAGACCGGCGCCGTGGTCCGCCTGGCTACCTCAGCAAGGTGGTTCCGGGTTAAGGTATCCAAGTGCCCCGCACAGGTCTGAGCTTGAGGGTGCGGCCCTGGTGCGCGAACTCCATGTCTACGGGCCGCTGGTGGGTGTGGGGCTAAAACTGCAGGCAAGGGAATGGCAGCACAGGGGATATGGGGAAGAATTGCTGGCTGAAACTACAGAAATCCTCATTTTGGCACTACTGGGAGTAGGCTGCGCCGATAGCGGAGGCAGTTCAGTGCAGATATTGATATAATATGCTGGTGGCCAGGTACAATAGTATTTTATAAAGGGAAACTTTTATTAATTATTTCCCCTTATATAATACTATGATCTCAAAGACACTCTGGGGAAACATAATTAAAGATTTCCAGAAAAGGCGATATCCCGACATTGTACAGAGGGATATACACTATCCTCTTGACATCCCATTGGACAGAGCTGTTGTTCTTTCAGGTCCCAGAAGGTCAGGTAAGACATATCTCATGTATCTGGGAATCAAAGAGCTTTTAGCGCGCAAAGAGGATAAAAACAGTATATTGTATGTGAACTTTGAAGATTCAAGACTAGTGGGTGCAGTGTCACAAGACCTGAACACACTTCTTGAAGTATTTTTTGAAATTTATCCTGACAGGAATGAAAAAACCTGGGTATTCCTTGATGAGATACTAGTGATCCCTGATTGGGAACGATTTGTAAGGACACTTGTTGATATGGAAAATGTCAATGTGTTTGTCACTGGTTCATCATCCAGGCTCATGAGTAAAGAGATCGCCACAAGCATGAGGGGAAGAAGCCTGACATACAATGTATATCCCTTCTCTTTTGCCGAAGTCTTAAAAGCAGGCAAACTCGAGTATGAAGAATATCTTTCATCAGCGCAAATGGGGGAAATAATCCAAAAACTGGAAGATTATGTCAAGTACGGCGGATTTCCTGAAACAGTGCGTTACAGGGAAGAGTGGGACCGGATATTGAGTGAGATAGTAGATGTGACAATATTCAGGGACATTGTGGAAAGGTATGATGTGAAAAACATAAAGATGCTGAAACTCTTCCTTAATGCTATATTCAATTCAAAGGAATTTTCAATTCATAAGTTTTATAATTTTCTTAAGTCGCAAGGCTATAAGGTAAGCAAGAATACGCTGTATACTTATTTCGGTTATTTTGAAGATTCATTTATTGTTTTTCCACTCAAGAGGTTCTCTTATTCTTACAAAAATATAGAATCAAGTATATCAAAGATGTATCTTGTCGATAATGGATTACTGTCCCTGCAAGGTATACAGGACTATGGGAGGCTTATTGAAAACATTGTTTTTATTGAACTGAAAAGAAGAAGCAAAGGAGATCTGTTTTACTATAAGTCCACATCTGGCAGGGAAATTGATTTTATCATTAAGGAGGGGAAAAAGGTCTCTGAACTTATACAGGTATGTTACATGCTTGATGATTTTGTGACAAAAGAGCGTGAAGTAAAAGCTCTCCTGCAAGGTTCAGAGGAACTTCGATGCGATAATCTGCTGATCATTACATGGGATTATGAGGCGGTTGAAATTGTTTCCGGGAAGAACGTCAGATATGTTTCTCTGTGTAAGTGGCTTCTTGATTAGTGTTTTGTTCTTGCACAAACCATAATAGCGGTGTTAGGGGTTCGTGACAAACGTGCCTTGAAGCATAATAGAATAAGACAAACAACCAGAACAATACTCCTGAAAAAGAAAGACGCTGAGGGAGAGATTCGAACTCCCGTGGCGCAGTGCACCACCGGTTTTCAAGACCGGCGCCGTGGTCCGCTTGGCTACCTCAGCAACGTGGTTTCAGGTTGGATCAAATATAATTGTAGGAGAGGTATTACTCCTCTCCAGGTTCTTCTAATTCTTCTGAGTCTTCCGGTTCATCTGATTCGGATTCATCAGACTCTTCAGCTTCTGATTGCTCCTGTTCTTCAGAATCAGGCTTTATCAGTTCTTCTGTATAAGTTTCAACATATAACACTTCTGTTAGTTCAGTATATTTCAACATGTCCAGTGCCAGTTGTGCTTTAGTATTCAACCAATGCTGTGAATAATTAAATTCCAGGGGCACGCTGACCTTAGCTACAGTACCATCGATCTCGATGTCCATTTCCTGGGCCATATAAAGTGCACTAAGACCAACTGCTTTTTCCTTCAGTTCCTCAAGCATGGCTTCGATCTTATAATCATATGTTATCATCTGGCCTGCCATAGGGCTGTTGAAATCCAACCTGGCATGGCGTCCCATGACCTTGAGTACTTTAGCCTGTTTACCTTCGAATTGAACCATCATCCCTACCTGTGGTTTCTGTTCAAGACGTCTGAGAGGAAGATCCCTCAGCAATTTTGGATCACGGTCACCAAAAGCTTTTTCAGGTGGAATTGTGACAGTCCCTTTATAGCCTACTTCATGCTCTTTTATGTCTTCCTCAAGACCGGTGATCATCTGGTTCACACCAATAATGATCACATCGCCACCATACCTGCCATTGGAATTATATACATTATGGACCTTTGCCACCTCTTCATTTGTAGTATCGAAGATAGTACCGTCCTCAAGTTTACCTGTGTATGAAATTTTAATAAAATCTCCTTCATTGATCGTCATGATAATTACACCGGGGTCTAAGATAACGGGATTGGTAAAAAACATTTCCATGCCGTATCATAAAAGTTTACAACAATTGATGACATGCATGACCGATAGAAAAGTCTTAAATCAATTCATTCCAATCAATCTTTCAACGGGGATAGCTATGGATGAAATAACAGAAATATATGAGAAAGTAAAAGACCGCATGAGCATGGAAGATTTCCTTGCCCGGATGGAAGAAAAGAAAGAACTCCTTGGCGGACTTCCGGATGATAAAACTCTTGCAACACTTGTGATCTATGATATGGGCGAGTACGATGATAAGATAAAGATAGGACAGGTAACACTTGATAATTCTAATGTTACGATAGTGGGCAAGATCACGGTATGTTCAGATGCCAGGGAATTCAATCGTGAGGACGGTTCCACAGGCAGTGTTGCCAACCTGACAGTTGCGGATGAAACTGGTTCTATCAGGGTCGTGCTATGGGAAAGTGCTGCAGACCTGGTACAGGTAGGAGAGATCGTGTTTGGGGATGCAGTCCAGGTATCCGGTTTTGTCAAGGAGGGGCGTAATGGTCTTGAGGTCAGTGTTGGCAGGGGCGGCAGTGTGGATAAAGTGGCCATGAGTGAAGAGATCAGGGTAAGGACAGAACCCTACCGTATCGAGGAGATAAAAGCGGGTATGAGCGATATACACCTGGTAGGAAAGATACTGGACATGGCAGATACCAGGACATTCCAGCGAAAGGATAATTCTACTGGCAAGGTCAGGAACCTGACACTGGGCGACCCCACAGGTAAGATCAGGCTCACGTTATGGGATGAAAATGTGGAACACGTCGATCAGTTGAACCTGGGTGACACCATAGAAATAACCGGGGGCTATTCAAAAGAGAATTCCTTCAACAACCAGGTGGAGATCAACCTGGGAAATAACAGCTCAATAAAAAAGACCAGTAAGCAGGTGGAGTTCAGTGAGAAGATCACTCTCATTGGTGATATCGAGATCAACGAGTCATACAGCATTATAGGATATGTTACAGGGCTTGATGAACTGAGGGAATTCCAGCGCAAGGACGGCTCAAGTGGCAGGGTAGTGAACATCCACTTATCAGATGACTCCGGCAGGATAAAGACTGCACTCTGGGATAAGCAGACCGGGATCATACATGAGATAGACATCGGGACTAAACTGCAGGTGACCGACTGCTATGCTAAGTCAGGATGGAACGACGAAGTGGAATTGAGTGTGGGTGAGAGAAGTACAATTACAATACTTGAAAAATAAAAGATTTATCTGGACCGGACCTTTGCCCTTTTGGCTTTTTTCAGCTTTTTCTTGTCCATCTTGGTCCTGAACTCACTTACTTCTTCTGTAGTCTCTTTCTTTTCCCTATAAAACATAAGACCCGCAATTAAGCCAAAAACCACGATAAAAAGAACACCATAGAACTGGAACTCGGTCAGCGGACTGAAATCCGTGTGCTTGAACATGAACTTATCAAGTATCCAGATAACAGCAGTGGATATTATTGCCAGGATCAGTGAGTATAGCAGTGCAAGTAAGTCCTGTTGTGAAGCCCATTTTTCGATTTCTGCATTCATTTTGTTTTATCTCCTCATCCTTTAATTGAAGGCTTTTATGTAAAAAAACTTTTGTATTTATTTTTTATGACTTGTTATACCTTTCTCGTAGTATATGATCTATAAGATTATCAAGTCAAGTTAATCAGACCGAATTGAGGATTTTCTTGTAGGTTCTATTCTTTGTCCCTTTCAATAATAAATGCACCCACGTAGTCGCATTCCTTACACTGGTACTGGACACCGGTCTTTAGACCCATGTAATACGTGACGTTGGTCGAATTGCACTGGGGGCAGACAAGGACAGAATCAGTCCTCTTCCCGGCTTCTTCCTCGATTATCCTGTCAAGTTCATTGAAATCCTCAGCATCTTCCTGTACGATCATAATGCTACTTTTTTACTGTGAAGGTAAATGTTATACCTTTGCCTTCCTTGCTTTCCACCTCAATCGAACCTCCATGCCCTTCAACAATCCCTTTTGCGATTGCAATACCCAGTGTCCCATTGGTATCATTGTATATATCATTACCCACTCGATAGAATTTTTCAAATATGTTTTCAATATCATCAGTTCCCAGTCCAATTCCATTATCTTTTACAGTGGCCTGTATATACTGGTCAAGTTCCACGATGTCAATATCGATCCTGCCCCCCCAAGGAGTGAATTTAAGGGAATTATTCAACAGGTTTACAAATACGGATACAAGGGCATCCTTATTCCCAGTAATGCCGGGCAGGTGTTCGGGAACGGATGTGTAAATACCTATTCCCAGGTCATAGGCGGTTTTCTCAACAGTCTCGATAGATGTACTGATAACTTCGTGTAGATCTACCTCTTCTTTCTTGAAGTTCATCATACCTGATTCGATCCGGGAAAGATCCAGCAGGTCATTGACCATACGTGTCTGGCGGTCAACATTTCGCATTATCCTTTCGATCAATTCATCTTTATCGATCAATTCGCTCCCGTCAGCATCTTTCAACAGTTCGGTTGAAGTCTTTATAACAGCAAGGGGCATTTTGAGTTCATGCGAAACCATGGAAACAAAATCTGATTTCAGTCCATCCAGTTCCTCTAGCTTCTGGTTTGCCTTTTCCAGAAATTCATTGGACTGCTTGAGTTCATAGGTTTTATTGTGAACTTCAATTTTCAGGGATCTGTTCCAGCTTGTAAGCAGCAGGATTAGGGAGAATCCACCCAGCAAGGTGATACTGGCAGAGAATAATACAAGGACTGTATTCTTCAATAATGCCGGATGTGTAATTTCTTCAACTTCAGTTACAGGGCTAACGACAGCCACTGACCATAACCGCCGCCGCCATTCTATGGGTGAGAATGCTACCATCTTGTTTTCTGATGTATTGTTTTTTCCATTTAGAGTAAATTCTGCAGTTCCTTTTGAGCCGTTCAACTGTTCTTCCATGATGTGCATCCATTCCGGATTTGATTCATTAAGGATATCAAAATAATAATCTCCTGCATTATATTGCCCGGACCCGTCATACAATACCTGTGTGTTCCTGTCAACAAGATATACATAACCGGAAGAATCGTAAGGTTCGAGATATTTTTCTATCAGGG
>Ga0255432_1184_pt1 | contig 9678 bp, 9 predicted proteins | sample ANMaggSeSYBR02I6_FD_182656 | JGI IMG/M metagenome (GOLD analysis project Ga0255432, IMG submission 182656) | Sediment cell enrichment communities from methane seep in Santa Monica Basin, California, United Staets - ANME aggregate JGI... | ecosystem: Environmental > Aquatic > Marine > Cold seeps >...
AATGATTAGTTTTTCTAGCTCTTCAAATGAATCACTTTTGGCGATTGATGCTGATAATGAACTTTCATCTGATAGTATTTTTTTTAAAAAAACCTTTTTACTTTGAATAATAGTATCCAAGCTCGGTAGTTCTTTCTTAATAAACTTAACTTTTTCAATGATCATCTGATTATGGTAATTAACTAAATCATTAAATGTTTTTTGAATGTTGTCTATTTGACTTGTGACCTGCTGATAAATTAATTGTAACTGTTTGAGATCAATGTCAGATTTAGTCGAATTTAATTCTTGCTCAGCTTCTATTATCAAATTTCTCCTAATATTCAATTTGCTTATTTCAGAGCTTGTTTTATTAATCTGGTATTTCAGGTTATTCAACTTATCTAAATCAGCTTCAAAATTCTCATTAAGATTAAAATTAGCTTTCTGTTTATTAAGTTCTTCAATTTTATTATTAATAAGCGAAAGAGTAGTCTCATAAGCTGTTTTTGTTTGTTGCTTTTCGAGTCTGCTTTTGTAATTATCTTCCTGTTTTAATTTGGACAATATTTCTTGCTTTGTATTGCCTTTATTAAAATCACAGCCAAATAAAAATAGATATAGTGTTTCATACTCTGCATCAGATGTATAGCGATTTAGTGTTTTTAAAGTATTGTTAATGCTTTCATCTTTATAGCGAATATTGTGAGAAATAATTTGTCTAAATGTTGGCTTTTCTGCATAATGATCAGGGAATATTAAGTTTAATAATTCAGGTTCAAATTCTTTCTCTGTATAAGAATTCCCATCTATTTTGCGAATGATTTTATTCCTTGATAAAAAATTCCTCTCGATTATGATTTTTTTTGCATTCTCATCATCTAAGCTGTTAGTTAGAATAAGTGTAATCAACACTTCATTTTCTATAAGGAAATCTTTAACTAATTGATATTCTTGTCGTTTAGATTCAGGGTCAACATATATATTCTTTGGGCTTGCACCTAAACAGAAGTCTATCAACTTTAAAACAGTAGTTTTTCCAACATTATTGCCGGTTATCTGTTCTTTACTTTCATCAACGATTAAATTAATTCCTTTTCGAAATTTAATTTTTCGAATTATTTTTTTATCGTTTGAGATGATTAAATATTTTAAGAACATAATTTAATCTCACCACTATCATCTAACAAGGCAACATTTAATAAAAACAACCAATCTAAACATAGTATAAAAACTGGAAATGTCATATTACGTTGCTCTTTTACATTTTGATATAAATCCAATAAATTTTGTTTTGATTTCTTTTGCAATTCCTTCAAAACAAAAGACCCATTGAAATATATACTCTGTTCTGGATGTATATTATCAGGTAAAAGCATATTTGTACTCCTTTGGATTTTTAAATATTTTGCATCGAATAAAAGCATCCACAACAAGAATATTTACACATAGTTCTAATTCATCTATTGGAATTGGTTTATAATTTGCGCTTTGTACAGTCTTTTCTTGAATTTTCTCTAATACTAAAATAAATAAATCGTCATCATGTACAGTATTTCTGGCTTTTACATACTCTTTTCTAATTGTACCTAATACAGAACTGCTTTTATTATTCCCCATAAAATCAAATTCTGAATATATTTTATCAACTCGATTATAATGAACTTTATAATCATCGATTATGTCTTTAACAGTACCCAGATTATTAAAACTGATTTTGCGTTCAATCTCAAAACTATCTATTGAATCAAGAGTATCTTGAATATCCCAATCTTCTTTTGATAGTATATCAATTATTATTGCAAGATTCGAATCCAGTTTAACAATATCAACTTCATTCCCTAATTCATTTTTTATAAATTTATAAATTTTTTTTAGTTTGTCAATATCTAGCGATTTAATATGATTTAAGATCGTGATCGTATCATAAATATCATTCGAAGGAACAAATGTAACACCATGAGGATTTGCATAAGTCTTTTTTCTTAAAGCACTAGCATCTTTTGAAATTGATATGAACTTAAAATTGTATTTTTTATAAGTCTTTATCATATCTTTTCGTAAAGTAGATTCTATTTTTTCTTTTGTATTAGTCGCTGATACTTGGATAATCACTTTGCTTGAATAATCAATCAAATCAATTGCTTCAAAGTTTTGTGATTCATTATTTAAATTTGCCAGATTCCAACCATATAATTCATTGAAAAAATGTAGATAGAAGTCTTCAGAAAGAACATGAATGTCAAGAATATTCAATTTTCCTCTTGAATGAATTCTATTGACAAGTATATTTAATTTTTCTTCAATGTAATTAAAATATAATAAACGGTTCATCTGAAGTTAGTCCTTTTCGATTCATTTTATAAAATTTAGATAGTAAAATCATTTCTATAATATATAGTTTATCTTTCGATTCTCTTCCTCCTTGCGCGCAACATATACGTGGGGCTTCTTTGTTGGCAAATAATATTTAATCAAGTCTTGTATTAATCTGATGCCTTCAACAACATAGAGTTCATTTTAGTATGCTGATGTAGGAGTTCATATGTTAAACTCGTAGGATTTTTCCCCATATTCAAAGGAACCTGATCCCCTCAGGCAGTTCCCCAACAATCTCCCTGAAAGCATCAGGCCACCCATCAGCATCCAGCCCCTTCTGAGCATAAAAAGCACTCGCCCACCGCTCAAGCCCGATCCCGCTGCACCCCGACCACAACTCCTTATTGCTCTGGCTCTTCACATTAAACCCCTTCGGATACTTATCCCCGTTCACGCTCATGTTCTGGAACTCCAGCCACTCACCATCTTCACCCCTATACGGCATCACAGCCTCATAATCAATAGTACCCACCCGGATTTCAGTCGCCAGCCCGGCCAGCCCTTCCTGCGCCATGAACCATGGCGTCACCCATGCTGTCCTCCACTCCAGGTCCAGTATGTCATTGAAAATATGCATATACCTCTTTTGCATATCCTCAGAATGCGCCACCACCTGCTCAGGCGTACCCATGAACACCAGTTCAATTCTGTGGAACTCATCCACCCGCTCCATGCCGTGAAGACCGCCGCTCTCATAACGGTGCGATGTCCCGCTGCGGTCGAACACGTACAGGGGCAGTCCGTCATCAGGCATAGTCTCACCCTGCAAAAACGGCCAGAACGGCGGACACTGGGCATAACACAGCCCGCCAATGGGTTTGTCTATCTTCTCAGCTATCATGTCAAGTGGCACCTCAAGAGTTACCTTATAGTAGTCTGCCACTTCCTCCCAGAACTCAGGGTCACGGGTCTTGGGAGGACATACATAATATATCTCAGGATACACACCCTTGGCATGACCAGAGCGCTGCCACACATCCCAGGTAACCAGTTTGGGGAATATCATCTCCCTGTATCCAAGGGGCTTGACTATCTCCTCCATAACAATACGCTCAAAAGCCCGAAACACTGCCACACTCTGCGGTCCGTGTATCCACTGCCCCCGGCTGGCACCCCGCTTGATCCAGCCCCGCTTCATCAGTTCCTCTGTCGGGTCACTGTCAAATACATGCTCCTTCTTCCCGCTTTCCCACATCAGGTTCCAGTGCTCGCCCTTACCTCCGTAGGACTGGGCTTTCACCTTATCCTCAACAAGCGATATAATGCGGTCAGGCACCCGTTTCTCTATCTCGGACTGCTCCAACTCCAGAGACAGGGTGATGGCACCGTCAGCATATTCCATGCTGTTCACATAGGGTAGTTTGAATTCTTTCAGGGGCTGCTCTGAGGGGATCCTGATCACATATTCGTATATCTCCAGTCCCCGCACACCGATCCTGTGCCCTTTACCCAGCAGTTCGGCCAGGGGTTTACGAAGCCGCAGTATAGCATCATGGGCCCGCACATACCTGCCTGAAGTTATCTCCAGTCCGACACCGTCCCCATCAACGTCCATTGAGGTGATACCGGCACCCATACCTTCCGGTGCACCCTTTGAAAGAATAGTGCCCTCTGCATCCTTTAACATATCCAATATTTCTTGCCTGGCCGGTGCCGGGTCTGCGCTGGTCTTGAACTTTCCCTTGATCCTGAACTGGAGTTCCATCAATTATCATCCTCATAATTTTCTTTGTTATCTTTTTCAACTGTTTTTAGCATATCGGCAGCTATTCTTGCATTCATGAGATAATCATCCACAGTTGCAATTAAACTTCCTATCTTTCCTGACTCGAAAAACGTGGTCACCGACCCCTCCCCATATTCAGTTGTAATGCTTTTCAGGTTGTCAGGTTCCAGTGAGCGTGTGATCATAACAGCAATATCCGGTGCATTTTCGGCCTTTATAGAGATATTCCCCTTTATCTTCATGCCAGCTGCCCCCCCACTATCCTGTCCACTGCAGCCAGGAAACCTTCTTCGGAACCCACCGGTATTCCTGCACCTGAAGCAATATTATGGCCTCCACCCTGTCCGCCTGCCGCTTGTGCAGCTTCCCGCATGGCAACGGCAAGGTCAAGCCCCCTGTCAACCAGTTTCCTGGTGCCTCTGGCAGATACTTTAACCAGGTCATCTACTTTGTTCAATGTGATGAACGGTTTGTCAGGGCAAACATACCTGATCAACGTGCCTGCAATAATACCTGTACCCGAATTATCCTCAAGGGCCACGTACCTGATATTTCCCATCTCCCTGATCATGGCTTCGGCTTCCCTGATATGTTCCACAATGGTTTTCTGGTACTTTACTGCCAGGGCCAGAGCTTCATCCACAACGCCCGCATCCCGCAGGCATAATGATAACCCCAGGTCCGATCTGTCCACCTTACCGCAGCAGTTAAGCATCCATTCCAGGGTGTAAATATTAGGCACTACTTCTTTTTCCAGTACCAACACATCGCCAACCATTGACCTGACAACTGTTGGGTCTGCCCTGCCTGCGATCTTCAATGCCATGGCCGAGGCTAACCTGCCCAGGTCTTCTATCCCCATATCCTGGATTGTGCCGCTCACACCAAGTTCACTGAGAAAAGCCTCGGTAGCCGCCTTATCCCCTGCCGTGTCCAGATAGGGTTCTGTCAGTGTCAGCAATACGTCTTCCACAGGGCCGTCCGGCACCTTTAGGCCTGTTTTCACTGATATCACGCCTGCTTCCAGGGCCTCCTCCATTATCTCGCTATTGGGGCCATCCATACTCTGTTTATCCCCCACAGCCCCGGTCAGTGCCAGACCGGCCAGGTCTGTGTTATCGCCCATACCGCGGGCCACATAATAGGCCATGCCTGATGCAGAGAGCAGGCTTGAACCATCAATGCCCAACATCTGGGGATTGACATGGACACGATCACTGTGATCACCCACTACCTGGTGGTGGTCGATAATGACCACATCGTCCTTTACCATATCCAGAAGTTCAGGCTGGCCGCTGCCCATATCACAAAATATCACAGCTCCGTCTTTCCCGTATACCTGTGCATTGACCATGTCAATTACTCCCTTATCCAGAGAGCTTACAATTGAGGTGTGGAAAACGATATTTGCCCTTAGCAGGGCAGTAGACATAATTCCGGCAGCGCTCAGGCCGTCTGCGTCGTTATGGGATATTACCCTTACAAAATGATAGTTCTCAAGTGCCTTTGCTGCTTCCCGGCCCAGAGAAAATAACGTTTCGGTCATCCCTGGAATAATGGTAAAAATAGATGAAATAGTTGATGGAATGAACCATCAACTGATTTACTGGACTACTAATCGTTCAGCAGTGTCCGGACTGTATTTCCAGTTTGTCGGCATAACACCGTTCCTGCTATAGTATTTGCCCAGGCGCCGTACCTTTGCCTCTGTAAGATTCAGTGCCCTCTTGTTGTGCCGGTCCTTGTGGTTGTTTACTATATGTTTCCTGAGTCTCAAAGCCTTGATGATCAGGTTTGAGATATCCTCAGGCAGGCTTGGGGCTGCATCATTATCTTTCAATATGCGTGTGACCTTTTTACCTGTAGATAATTTGATATCCGGCACACCATAAGTGTCCCTTATGATTATGCCTATCTGACTGGTAGTTTTGTCCTGTTTGGCAAGTTCCACTACTTTTTTCTCTATATCTTCTGACGAAAGGGTAACCCATTGCGGGGCTTCATTTCTCAAGGGTTTTGTGGACCTTGATACTCCCTTTCTCCTGGTATGCATTCTGGCCAAATATGTTCCTCCGGTTATGATAATCTTGAATATTATTACGATTCTGTTATATATTATTGTGGCAAGGCGAAGTGGTCAGATTACCACACCATAAGATAAATAAGTTGCGTAAGCAACACACAAAAAAAGAAACGAAATATGTGTGCACCGATTATCCGGTTAATCATATCCTGTGAAATGAATGGTTATCGTATGAGGTCCCGGGGTATTGTGTAATGGCATATCTCCTACAAAGGCAGTGGTCTGCTTCTTGATATAACATCCTCAACAAAAGGGAAATGATAAGTAGTATAATTTGAATTAGTATAATTATGTTTATACAAAAATCCAAAACCATGTTTAAAGACAGAGAGAATGACCTAGCGAATATCAACAAAATACTGGACAGCAATACATTTGAATTTATTATCATCTATGGCAGAAGAAGGATCGGGAAAACAGAACTGATACTCCAGGCAACTAGAAACACCAACAGGATCTACTATCTGGCAGTGGGCGCAAAGAACCTGGAACGCTTCTATGACCTGTGTACCCGGCAGTACCCGGAAGTTTCAAAGTTAAGAATGGACTGGGAGGTACTCTTCGAATACCTCAAGGACAGGGTAGATGTGGTTGTCATCGATGAATTCCAGAACATGATCAAAGAAGATGCAAATATACTCAATATCTTCCAGTCCGTCACAGACACCTTACTTACTAATTCCAGATTGAAATTATTCATACTTGGGTCATCTGTCTCAATAATCACTTCCAAAGTACTTGATTACCAAAGTCCGCTTTACGGACGGAGGACCGGGTCTATTGACCTGAAGGCTGTATCCTTTTTTGACCTTCAGAAGTTTTATCCGGACCTTAATATCAAAGAACTTATTGAGATATACGGTTTTGCTGATGGAATCCCTTTCTACCTCATAAAGCTCGATGACCGTCTATGGCCGTGGCTTGGAAAGGAAACAGGGGATAAGAACAGCTTCTTAAAAGACGAAGTGGATTTTATAATGAGGTATGAATTTGAGGATGTAAGTACCTACAAATTGATACTGGAAGCCATTGCCTACGGGAAAACAAAACTGGGGGACATTAAGGATTTCATAGGAGTTAAGAGGACAGATATCAGTCCTTACCTTAGAAACCTGATAGAAGTGGGGATGATAAAAAGGGAGGTCCCTATCACTGAAAAAGCCAAATCAAGGCTGGGCAGGTATTATATATCTGACAATTTCCTAAAATTCTGGTTCAGGTATATTTATCCGAATGTCAGTGCCATTGAAGAAGGGATATTTGATATTGACCTTATAAAACGTGACTACAATAGGTATCTTGGTGGTGTTTTTGAGCATGTGGCAAAACAATTCCTGATAAGGGACAGGGATGGGATATTCAATTTTACGAGGATTGGTAAATGGTGGCACAGGGAGCGGGAGATAGATGTGGTAGCTATGAACGAATTAAATTGCGAGATTCTTTTTTTGGAGTGTAAATGGCAGGACTTGAAGCATGGTGAAGCGGGGAAGATACTGGCAGAACTGAAGGATAAATCAAGATACGTTCAATGGAATAATGATGTGAGGAAGGAGTATTATGGAATACTGGGGAGGAAGATCGAGAACAAGGAGGAGTTGCGAAGCAGAGGGTTTTTAGTCTTTGACCTTGAGGATTTCTGAATTGACTGCCTGTTCTATTCTCCATGGCTACTAAAGTAAACTGCCCCGCCTTATATGCATGTTTCTCTTTTCAGTCCTTTCGCAGCTGATCTCCCAGTCTTTAATGAGATATTTCTCAACTTCAGGCTTTAACCTGCTTTTCAGGATACCACCACCCCGGACTTACTTCGAATTTCCAAACATCCTTAAAAGGATATGTTCGTTTTATTGCCTCTTGTTGACTTATCTTACCAGTCAGTCCGTTTTTCCAATCTTTTCTATCCATTGTGCCAAAAACAAGATATTCATTACCTATGGTGTCAGGTGCATTCTTTTCACAAATCTCAACAAGAAGTCTTTCCAAATCTGTTTGTTTAACAATAATAAGATCACATTTAGAACAATATCGACAAGACTTGTTAATAGATGCTAAGAATTTTGGTTCAACATGAATAACTAAACAATGTTTTCTGATTTTTGTTTTTTCTTCACATTTCGGACAGCGGGTAAAAGCCATATCCTCATAAGGATTCAAGAAAAAATAATGATGTGACTCTTTTGTCTTTATTTGAGATTCATATTTTTTCGATCTGCCGGACATCTATAAAAACCTCCCTGTAAGTCAGTACATTCATTCCTTCTTTCAAATGTCGAATTGTTTTCCCTGATGCTAACTAACTTGACTGAGTGTAACGTTCTGCGGATATACGAAGCCACATGAAATATATTTTGGCGGGAGCGGCACAGCCGAATGTCTGCTATCAGGCGATATGCATGTTCTATTCAAATGCCATTCTAAGTCGTTTTTTTGGATCATCAAAACAAACATCTTTCACGTCAAAATATTCAGGGTCAAAATCTTCACATATCCACCCCAACATTTCTTCATGATCCTCATGATTGGGATCTGCTGTGATCTTTATTAAATCTTCATATCCCCATATCCCTCCGCAATCTTCAGGAGGAGACGCTCTTTTTCCTTTGACGCATATGGGGTCTGTTACACCATCTTCCCTTGTAATGATCTTTTCCAGTTTGATCTTATGTATCCATTTGTCACCAAAATCGTAAATGTAATCGGCTTTTCGGTCCTCCATTGTGAAATAATCAGACATCTTTTCTTTTCCCATCGGGATTGAATTCAATATTTGTAAGTTGCCATGGATCATTTATGTTTAATGCTTTTTGGAAAAGATCTTCGTACATTTTAGATACACCCTCGTTCTCTAATTGTTCAGATGTTTGTATAATATTTCAAGGTACCCATACTAAAGAGCGAAGAGCCCTTTTCTTTCCATCCCGGGGGTGTCTCCCCATACTCTCCAAATTCCTCTTCAGGAATACCGATTTTCATTTTCATCCCGGTAGAGGGATCGATCACCTCAAACCTATGAAGATGGTAATCCATCCAGTACATTGCATCTTGAATGGCGACATGGAGATCCCATAATGTATAGGTTTCGGGGACCTGTATTCGCCGCCAGATCGGCGGTTTACTGTCTTTTAGGGTAATCTTAAACTGGTACACCAGATTGAATTTCTTTTTCATTCTTATTCCTCCAAATCTTGATTATGGATATCTCCATCTCATATACATATTTTTGGGGATGGATGGGGGCCATGTAACGTTAGGCTGAATTGGTGTATGTTATTTTGATTTAATGTGCAGGGAAATGTTTAATTACATATGGTTACAATGTAATTACCATGGAAAGTGTGCAAATCAGGATCGGCGATGAATATATCAATATTTTGAAAGAATTATCTGAAACACTTCACTCATCCAGGTCAGAGGTCATAAGAAGGGTAATGGAAGAAGGGATAAAAGATATACGCATGAAAATAGCCATGGAAAAATATCTGGATGAAGAATTTTCATTGTGCAGAGC
>Ga0255432_1185_pt1 | contig 9664 bp, 6 predicted proteins | sample ANMaggSeSYBR02I6_FD_182656 | JGI IMG/M metagenome (GOLD analysis project Ga0255432, IMG submission 182656) | Sediment cell enrichment communities from methane seep in Santa Monica Basin, California, United Staets - ANME aggregate JGI... | ecosystem: Environmental > Aquatic > Marine > Cold seeps >...
CATTAAGGCTCATAGCATGATTGGGACAGGGGATTCAGTTCTGGTTGGTGTGTCAGGCGGGCCTGATTCTATAGCTTTGCTTCATATTATACTCTCATTGACTCAACGATTTTCCCTTAGAGTCGGTGTTGCTCACTTAAATCACTGTCTCAGGCAAAAAGATTCAGATGATGATGCTGAGTTTGTTGCATCTCTTGCACGCAAATTTGATTTGCCTTGTTATATTAAAAAAGAAGATGTTCGTAAATATCGACATGAAAAAAAGTTATCTTTGGAAGAAGCAGCAAGAATTGTTCGCTACGGATTTTTTGAAAGTATCGCAGAGAAATACATGTTCAACAAGATTGCTCTCGGTCATAATGCTGATGATAATGCAGAGCTTGTAATAATGAATTTATTGCGGGGAAGCGGTCCCGTAGGTATTTCAGGAATACCGCCGGTAAGGAATGGAGAAATTATTCGTCCTTTAATAAAATTAACCAAATCTGAAATACTCGAATTCCTGGCGGTTAATAAATTAAAGTTTGTTTTAGACAAGTCTAATAATGACCAGAGATACCTTCGGAACAGAATCCGTCATCATTTAATACCACATTTAAAATCATCTTATAATAAAAGGATAGTTGAAACTATTAACCGTTTTGCATCAATTATAAGATCTGAAGAGGAATGGATAGATGATTTAATAAATCTCATATTCAATAAATCTGTTCTAACTGCTGAGAATAATTCAGTTACCCTTTCAATTACATCAATTCATGAATTGCATATTGCGGCCCGGAGGAGAATTATAAGAAAAGCAATCGCAGAAATAAAAGGAAATTTGAGGCGCATTAGCTTTTCACACATAGATTCCGTTAGTTCCCTTTTAAATAGCGGACATGCTTTTGGCCATATCGACCTTCCCGATGGTATCTGGATTAAACGAGATGGAGATACTGTTTCCTTTTCAAGGGGAAAAAGGGTATTGCGTGACCCTGATAAGAAATTAAGAGATGAGAATAAACTTTCATTTGAATACAGGATATTAAAACCTGAAGCCGACTTAAAAGAAGAGATATTTCCCAGGTCCTTATTAATTAAGGAACTTGGTTTAAATATTGAATTTTCTGAGATTGACATTGAAAATTTGTCAGATATCCATCGCGCTGGACATAATGTTGCTTTTTTTGATATGGATAAACTTAGCTTCCCTTTGGTTTTAAGAAACTTTCGACCTGGTGACAGGTTTCAACCATTTGGTATGTCGGGAACACAAAAGGTAAAAAAATATTTTATTAATAATAAAGTTACAAGAGCTCAGCGTGCTAAATGCCCGATACTGCTTAGTCGTGAAAAAATAATGTGGGTTGTTAGCTACAGAATAGATGATTTTTTTAAAGTAAAACAATCAACAAGAAATATACTTAAAATGGAAGTTTCTCTTGCCTAATATACATTTATGATTAATATAATAAAATGTTGAACCCTAAATTTTTGGAGGAAATATCTTTTGAACCCATTTTATAAAAACATTGCTTTATGGCTTGTCATCACGCTGATGATGATAATGCTTTATAATCTTTTTAATCAGCAGCAATTGCCTGAATCAAAGATTAGCTATACGGACTTTCTTGCAATGGTCGATGAAGAACGAATTGAAGGAGTCGTTATTCAAGGCCAGGAACTCTTTGTAACAGATATAAACCGTAATCGTTTTAAAGTGTTTGCGCCTCAGGACAGCGATCTTATCAAGATACTCAGGCAAAAGGGCGTAGCCATTAATGCAAAACCACCATCAGAGTCACCATGGTATATGTCTCTTCTTGTTTCATGGCTTCCTATGATTGTACTCATAGGAATTTGGATATTTTTTATGCGTCAAATGCAGGCTGGTGGCGGCAAGGCGCTTTCATTTGGAAAGAGTCGTGCTCGTCTTCAATCAGACAAGTCTCAGAAGGTAACGTTTGAAGATGTTGCCGGAATCGATGAAGCAAAGGAGGAATTGGGAGAAATTATTGATTTTCTCAGAGAACCCAAGAAGTTTACACGTCTTGGAGGACGAATACCTAAAGGGGTTCTTCTTATGGGACCTCCGGGAACAGGAAAAACTCTTTTGGCGCGAGCTATTGCCGGCGAAGCCGGGGTGCCTTTTTTTAGTATAAGCGGCTCTGATTTTGTTGAGATGTTTGTCGGAGTAGGGGCATCGCGTGTAAGAGATCTTTTTGTTCAGGGTAAAAAGAATGCTCCGTGCATTATCTTTATTGATGAGATAGATGCTGTTGGAAGGCACAGAGGAGCCGGTCTCGGTGGAGGACATGACGAAAGAGAACAGACTTTAAATCAACTTCTGGTTGAGATGGATGGATTTGAATCAAACGAAGGCGTCATATTAATATCCGCTACCAACAGGCCTGATGTTCTTGATCCTGCTCTATTACGTCCCGGCCGTTTTGACCGGCAGGTTTTTGTTTCACTTCCGGATATTAAAGGCCGTGAAGAAATTCTTAAGGTTCACATGAAGAAAACACCAATTGCATCAGATGTGTCCCCAATTATTCTTTCAAAAGGAACACCGGGATTTTCCGGAGCTGATCTGGAAAACCTTGTCAATGAAGCTGCTCTGCTTGGCGCTAAAAGAAATAAAGAAAAGGTTGATATGGCCGACTTTGAAGATGCAAAAGACAAGGTATATATGGGACTTGAGCGCAAATCTAAAGTAGTAAGGGAGGAGGACAGGAAAGTAACGGCATATCACGAAGGGGGCCATGCTCTTGTATCTCGTTTCCTGCCGGAAGCTGATCCGGTTAACAAAATTACAATTATTCCAAGGGGACGCGCAGCGGGTATTACCTGGTTTTTACCGGAAGAGAGAGATTTTAAATTTAAGGATCAGTTGGAAAACGATTTGACCGTTTCTTTTGGAGGAAGAGTTGCGGAAGATATTATTTTTAACCGTATAAGCACAGGGGCAGCCAACGATATCAAACAGGCGACGGATATTGCCCAGAAAATGGTGCGGTCATGGGGCATGAGTGAAGAGCTGGGACCGCTTTCTTATGGCAAGGGTGAAGAACAGATTTTTCTAGGTCGTGAAATATCACACCCAAGAGATTATTCCGAAGAAACAGCCAGAAAAATTGATAAAGAAGTAACTATTCTGATAAAGAATTCATACAAACGTGCAAAAGAAATTCTGGGTGAGAATATAGATATCCTCCATAAATTGGCAGAACTTCTGCTTGAAAAGGAAACCGTCAAAGGAGATGAGCTTGATGATCTAATTCGTTCCATGAGACCGGATATTGAGCTTTCATAAGATAAGACTGTTGACTGTTGACTGAAGGTATTCTATTAATTTTATAACAAAAAAACAGAGCGAAGCGATTCCACAAATCATCAATCACAAATCATCAATCAACAATTTTTTGCTTAGAAGCATGCCCGAATCATATAAACTTTCATGGGGGTCTCACAGCCTTTCGTTCGGTAATCGTACGTGTATTATGGGCATTTTAAATGTGACCCCTGATTCTTTTTCAGATGGAGGGCTTTTTTTTTCATGCGATGCAGCGGTGGCTCATGGCGAAAAACTGGCTGAGGCCGGCGCTGATATAATTGATATAGGGGGCGAATCCACACGGCCGTTTTCCGAGCCTGTATCTATTGAAGAGGAAGGCCGGCGTGTTTTGCCGGTTATTGAAAAACTTGCGAAACGTGTTTCAATTCCTATCTCAATTGACACAACAAAGGCAAGTATGGCGAGAGAGGCTATTGAATCCGGCGCCTCTATTATCAACGATATAAGCGCCATGTACAGTGACCCTGATATGATGGGCGTTGTATCAAAATATGGAGTTCCGGTAGTAGTTATGCACATGAAGGGCGCTCCAAAAACAATGCAGGTTTCTCCTCACTATGACCATCTTATAGAAGAGATCAAAGAATTTCTTGAAAAAGCAATTTGCAGAGCTGAAAAAAACGGAATTGCAAGGTCTAAAATAATAATAGATCCTGGAATTGGGTTCGGCAAGACAGTCGAACATAATCTTCTTATAATTAAGTATCTGAATAAATTTAAAACTCTGAATAATCCTGTTTTGATAGGGCCTTCAAGGAAATCATTTATTCGAAATATTCTTGAGGGCAGTCACGACGGTGATACCAGGCTTGAAATGCTGGAGCTTGAAACAGGAACTCAGGCAGCGATTGCCGCTGCGGTTTTAAACGGCGCTCACATTGTAAGGGTTCATGACGTTGCCAGGACACGTTCGACATTGGAACTGATTGATTCAATTAGAAGCGTTAGCTATAGATTTTCAGATAATTAATTTCACTGTGTTATCGGTCGTCGACGTACGACAAGTACGCCTTCCTCCTTCTAGCCTTGTGAAATTAATTATCTGAAAATCTATATGACAACCCAGACCGACCAAATGTTTAATTTAGGGTTTTATAAGATCCATTATGAATAAAGGGCTTGAAGACCATATAAAAATTATTTTTAACAAGGTCTGGAAATGGGTTATCCCGTGTTTTTTTTTAGTCAGTTGTTTTTTTTTACTATGGCATGACTCACCTTTTCATGAAACAGATATATTCATCCCAATAGATTCCGGTAAAATTCCTGACGGGTTATCAATAACCGACCCTCTATTAAAAGGAATAGAAGTAAGTATCAGTTGCCCTGAATCACTGGTTAAAACTCTTTCTGAAATTAAGTCGCGATATTTGCTTGATCTTTCTTATATAAATGAAGGAGTCAACAATATTCCAATAAGAAAGGACGGTATTAAACTTCCCAGTGGAATCTCTATTATAAATATAACTCCGTCCTTTTTGACTGTAAAAGTTGAAAAAGAGCTTAAAAAAGAGTTGCCGGTTATAGTTTCTTTTTCAGGCAAACCAGCGCCTGGTTTTTTTACATATGCGGTTACCAGGCCATCCTCAGTAATATTGAAAGGTCCTGAAAATATTCTTGGACCAATTGAAAAGATATTTACAAAGCCTGTTGATGTTAACGGGCTGTCAGAATCCTTTAAAAAGGAGATAGCTCTTGATCTGCCTGAATGTCTTGATATTATTTCTTTTTCAGGAATCATTCTCGCCGAAGTATATATTGAAGAACAAATTGTGGCAAGAGAATTTAAAAATATTCCTGTTAAAGGGAAAGATTCTACTTACACATTCAGCATTACACCTCCTGCTATAGATATTGAAATAAAAGGCCCTGTTAATCTACTTGAAAAGTTTTATCAAGAGAATGGATTGGAAGTCTGCGTAGATCTTAAAGGATTGAAGCCCGGTGTTTATGTTAGACGTGCGTCAATAGTTTTGCCTGTCAAAACTATCCTTGTAAGGGTAAAACCGGAAATATTTACAGTAAAAATAAAGTAACTACTCAGGTTCACGGTTCAACGGTTCACGGTTCGAGGTTAGAGAGCCCCGCCTGACGACGGCAGGCTATTGTCATGTGTGAAATATCGTATCAGGCACTCGTCATTCCCACGAAGGTGGGAATCAATTCCCCGATCAGGTCGAGGACAAGCATTTCTGGCTACCTCGGCGCTTCTGGATTCGCGCTTCCGCTGGAATGACACTCATCTTTACGACATTATATAAATGACAGGCCACTATGATAAAAATTGAATGTTTTGAAGATATTGAGACAACCAACCGTGAACCGTGAACCCGTGAACCCGTGAACCCGTGAACCGTGAACCTAACAACCTGAGTACTTATAATGCTTCTCGTTATAGATGTTGGAAATACACACACCGTAATTGGTATTTACAATGGCAGGGAACTGGTAAAAGACTGGAGAATAAGAACTGTAAATACAATAACGGAAGATGAATTTAATGTTATCGCAGCCAATCTTTTTACAGGAAGTGATATAAAATCTAAAGATATCAGCGGCATTGTCATTTCCTGCGTTGTTCCGCCCCTGGTAAGCGTTCTTGATTCTTTCTGCCGTAAATACTTAGGGCAGTATCCATTATGGGTAGATGCCAAGTCTGTCAATATAATGCCGATACTTTACAATAATCCTGATGAGGTGGGGGCAGACAGAATTGCCAACTCAATTGCTGCATTTGAAAAGTATAAAACCAGCCTGATTGTAGTTGATTTTGGTACAGCAACAACCTTTGATGCAGTTTCAGAAGATGGTGAATACCTGGGTGGAGCAATATGCCCCGGAATCATGATTTCCGCTGAAGCTCTGTTCTTAAAGGCATCCAAACTCCCAAGGGTTGAGATATTTTCTCACCCGGAAAAAATTATAGGTAAAGATACGGCAAGTAGCATAAGGTCTGGTATTATTTATGGATATGCAGGTCTTGTGGATGGAATAGTAAGGCGAATGAAGATTGAAATGGGCACTGCTCCCAAGGTAGTTGCTACGGGGGGGGGTATCAAATCTTATGGCTGATGTTTGTGACAGCATAGAAGAGGTTGAGCCCTCACTGACCCTTGAAGGGCTGCGCATTATATATGAAAAGTGCTATATGCTTTCAGATAAATAATTTTACTGCGTTATCAGTCAAAATCTTCGATGACGTACACATCAGTACGACTTACTCAGATTTTTCCTTATAGCCTTGTGAAATGAATTATCTGAAAGTGCTAAAAAACAAAATTAGACCTAAGTTGAGCGATTTTTTTTGCGAAGAAATGTGCCGAAATCTTGATGTAGGAAGGTTTGCGAAAAGCGTAGGCATACCAATGGACATGTCGAGACTTTTCGCAAGCCCTTGATGCGCAAGAGATTGGTGCAGATCGAGTAAAAAATCGCTCAATTTAGTTAAGCATTGCCGGTTTTGGCCAGCGACTCCTTAAATACGTAATAAAATGCAGTATTGTCGGCTACACTACGCTTGAGGATCTTTTGCATTTCATCAATATTATTTACGTTGACAATGATATTGACACTTTTGTTGAAGGCCATCATGCTGTCCATAGTGCGAAAGCGGTTGGTGACAAGGGCTAAAAAGATGTTGCGCCTCGTGTTCATAGCAAGTTGAGCCATGTATTTAAGGACATCATTCTTGTCGGGATTCTGAGTGTCGAACAATTCGTTTAGCACCACCAGATTAAAAACATGAAAGCGCATCTGCTTGAGAGCCTCAACGGCCGACTTTGGTTCTATGGTATTATATTTCATCTTCTCCAGAGCCATTTTGATCTTAGCTCTGATGGCCGGGTCAGGTTCACACAAAAGAGCTGTTTCTATACCCTCTTCCACAAAATCAAAAGGCTTTTCGGAAGCGTCATAAGTGCCGGAATCTATCTCGTCGAATATTGTTTTTTTCGGGCCAGGTTTCGGTTCGGCGGATACGGCCAGGGTCTTTTCGGGCAATGGAGAAGCAGTGGGCCGGGTGTCTATGGAAATTTTATTACTGCACTTTGGGCAGGTGAGCGAAAAGACTCTTCCTTTTGGGATTTTTTCATTCGGAATTTTGAACTTACTCTGACACTGTTTGCATATAACTTCCATAATCTTCGTCTCTTACTTGGTTTTTCTATAATCTATGTCCACTTCTAGTTCCTCGATATCGGTGGTAGTTTCTCCGCGAGCGCTCTTTACCGAGTCTATTCCACGGCCGACTATACCCTTACGGGATGCATAAGCCATAGCTGTCTCTTCGGTAATGTAGCCATTTTCGTACAGATTTACGATGTAATCATCAAAAGTGATCATACCAAAGGCCTTTCCTGCCTGTATGATTTCATAAAACGTTTTTCCCTCGGATTCTCCGTGCAAAATCGTATCTTTAGTCCGGAGGTTGGAACCCATGATCTCAAAAGCCGCCACGCGACCGCCGCCTACTTTGGGAAGAAGTCTTTGGCACACGATCCAGCGGACCGTGTCGGCAAGCCGGATGCGAATCTGGTTCTCATCCTCGGTATTGAACATACCGAGGATGCGGTTAATAGTCTGCCCAGCGTCCACTGTGTGGAGAGTGCTCAGTACCAGATGGCCTGTCTCGGCTGCGCTGAGGCCGATATCAACAGTTTCCCTGTCACGCATCTCACCGACCAGTATTACCTTTGGGGCCTGGCGGAGAGCGGCCCTTAAACCGCTGGCAAAGCTATCGAAATCAGTTCCCATCTCCCTCTGGTTGAAAGTAGCCTTTTTGTGCGGATGCTGAAATTCCACAGGGTCTTCGAGCGTTACTATGTGGACTGATTTGATTTCGTTAATTTCATTAAGTACCCCGGCCAGAGAAGTAGATTTTCCGCTTCCTGTGGAACCGGTCACCAGAATAATACCGTTTTTTTCCTGGGCCAGCTTGTAGAATGCCTCGGGAAGCGCCAGTTCCTTGCAGGTTGGAATTTTGGTTTCGAGTTTTCGGAGGACAATGGAGTAGTTGCTTTGCTGGGAAAAGATATTTACCCTGAAACGTGCTTTGCCTGGAAGTTCATGAGACAGATCGCACGATCCCTCTCTAAGAAGGATATCTGTAAGACGTCTGTTCTGGTTGATCAGGTTTAGAGTAAAAATTTCAGTCTGAAACGGTGTGAGTTCATGAAAAGGAGGATCCATCTCTACCCCGGCAAGCTCGCCCGAACTCTCTACCTGAAACGGTTTGCCGACAGTGATGTTAAGGTCTGAGACATCGCCGAATGCATCAAGCATCCTGGTAAGTATGTGGTCGATTTCCTGTTTTTTCATGAAATAACCTATCCCTAAAATTATGCTTCGGTGAAATCCGTTGGGGGTTTCTTCAGAAGAGGCCTGAATTTTGCCTTATCATTAGCTTTTGCGTAGGCCTCATCAGGACTTATCATCTTTTTGGTGCACATTTCCATTATAGCGTCATCTAAAAGCTGCATGCCGTATTTCTTTCCCGTCTGAATCATTGAAGCAATCTGATAGGTTTTTGCTTCTCTTATCAGATTTCTAACCGCAGGAGTTGCAATCAATATTTCAAGAGCGGCACAACGCCCCTTCTTGTCAATTCTCTTAAACAGTACCTGTGCTATGATAGCTCTGAGTCCGTCAGAAAGCGTGGAACGTATCTGTGACTGTTCGCTTGCAGGAAAGACCTCAATAATACGATCAACTGTTTTAGCAGCGCTGGAAGTATGTAATGTACCGAAAACAAGATGTCCTGTAGATGCGGCTTCTATAGCAAGTGATATAGTTTCAAGGTCCCTCATTTCACCAACCAGAATAATGTCCGGATCCTCACGTAGAGCGCCGCGCAGGGCTGCGCTAAATGACCTGGTATGAAGACCAACCTCACGGTGGTTTACAATACAAGCCTTGCTTTCATGAACAAATTCGACTGGATCTTCGACAGTAATGATATGATCCTTACGGCTATGGTTTGCTACATCAATTATGGCTGCCAATGTGGTTGATTTGCCGCTACCTGTAGGACCTGTTACTACGACGAGACCTCTTGGAAGTAATGCCAGCTTGGGTATTACAGGAGGAAGGCCAAGCTGTTCAGCGGTCAATATTGTAGCTGGAATTTCCCTGAAAACTGCAGCAGCGCCATTTTTCTGCATAAAAAAATTTGCTCTATACCTGGCAAGTCCTGGTATTTCATAGCCGAAGTCAACATCGCCTGTCTCTTCAAATATCTTGACCTTGTCTTCGGGCGCTATTTCATAGAGCATGCTTTTCAGCTCATCAGTATCCAGCACCTTATATTTGACCCTTTCTATATCTCCC
>Ga0255432_1080_pt1 | contig 9547 bp, 8 predicted proteins | sample ANMaggSeSYBR02I6_FD_182656 | JGI IMG/M metagenome (GOLD analysis project Ga0255432, IMG submission 182656) | Sediment cell enrichment communities from methane seep in Santa Monica Basin, California, United Staets - ANME aggregate JGI... | ecosystem: Environmental > Aquatic > Marine > Cold seeps >...
AAGGTGAATCATGGAACCGATAAAACTTTATCCAGCTACGTTTGTAAGATTTTTTTTTAAATCAAAACTCAAAAAAGGATACTAAATGGAAAACAAACTACAGGTTCTTATAGAAAAGATAAAAAAACTGGAAAAAGAACTTGCCGAAGAAATTCGAAAGCAGGAGGAGATATTTTTTTATAAGATTCGCGGCGGAAAAGTGCTTTTTGAAAAGAATGTCAAAAAAAAGCATAAGGCTATTGTTAAAACTGTTTCACGTTATTTATCCGATGCAGAGCCATTGAACATTCTGACTGCACCGGTAATATGGTTTTGTATTTTCCCTGCCTTATTCATGGATTTATTCGTAACGTTTTATCAGGCTGTATGCTTTCGAGTATATGGCATACCCAGGGTGAAACGAAACAAATACATTGTGATAGATCGTCATTCTCTCAGTTACCTCAATGGAATTGAGAAGCTGAATTGTGCATATTGCGGATACTTTAATGGATTGATTGCATATGTTCAGGAAGTGGCCGCAAGAACTGAGCAGTATTGGTGTCCAATTAAACATGCCAGGAGAACCGCTTTAATTCATAGTCGTTATGGTAAATTTTTTGAGTATGGTGATGGTGATGGATATCGGAATAAAATAGAGGAAGTTCGCAGGGATTTTGATGATATCAGAAAAGAAACTCGGAAAACTTGTCGGTGAATAGTTGACATTTATACCTCGGAAGGTTGCAAATTGCGTTTTTTTCGGTGAGCAATGAGCATCAAGAGCAAGGCGCGAAGACGCGTAATAGCAGGCTATTGCAAGCCTGAGCAACGCAGCTATTGGTGTTTATGGCCAGCGAAAAACCGCTATTTGTGGCCTTTCGAGGTATATATTGAATAAGGAAATTTTATGAAATTAGGAATAGTTGGTCTTCCCCAGTCAGGGAAGTCTACCATATTTGAAGCTTTAACAAATAACACAATAGAAATCGGGAACAAAAGTAAAGACCATATAGCTGCTGTAAGGGTTCCGGACGGGCGCGTGGATTTTTTAAGCGATATGTATAAGCCTAAAAAAACTATTTATGCCCAGGTTGAGTATTTTCTGCCCGGCATAGGAACACAGAGCAAGGATAAAAACAAGGAGCAGAATATATGGACTAAAATAAGAGATTGCGATGCTTTGTTCCATGTGGTTCGTAACTTTGCAGGATTTGGTTTTGATAAGCCTGAGCCTTTCAGTGATTTTATTAAACTTGATCAGGAATTTATTATCGAAGATCTTGTTGTTATTGAAAAACGTCTGGAGCGCCTGGGACAGGACATGCAGCGCGGCAGGGATATAAATAAGGAGGAAGTTACTCTTTTAAAAGAATGCCTTGACAGTCTTGAAAAAGAGATACCTTTAAGAAAAAACAGCGATCTATCCTCTGCGCATATTTTAAAGGGTTATGCGTTTGTGTCAGCAAAGCCGAAGCTGGTTTTGTTTAACAATGAGGATGATGATGACGGAATCCCCGATGCAGAAGATGATATAACTTCTAAAGAAGACTGCATGGTAATAAGGGGCAAGCTGGAGCAAGAGCTTGCGCAGATGACCGTTGAAGATGCAGAAGACTTTCTTAATGAGTTTAATATTACTGCTTCAGCTATGGACAGGGTCATCAAGCGGTCATATGCGCTGCTGGGTCTTATCTCTTTTTTTACTGTCGGCGAGGATGAGGTAAGGGCATGGACAACAAAGAAAGGAGCAACAGCGCTTGATGCTGCCGGAGTGATTCACACAGACTTTCAGAAAGGATTTATACGTGCGGAGGTTCTTTCCTATAATGATCTTATGGATGCCGGTACATATAACGAGGCGAGAAAGAAAGGCACTGTCAGGCTCGAGGGCAAAGAGTACTGCGTTCAGGATGGAGATATTATAAATTTCCGTTTTAATGTTTAATTAAACCTTATTTCTTCTTTCAGCAGGCAGCATGCAACCTTGTATTCAGGTGTGCCATCGCTTTTGTAGCTGAGATTTTCAGGCTGTACGAGCTTGTTCATAACACACCCCTCAGGTATGTTAAGATTAAAAAGATCGTTTTCATTCAGCTTGCCTGTGTTGACAAGCCTGTTGTCTTTAAAGATCATGCTGTGCAAAGGGAAGTCTTCGCAGACAGGGCATCTGTAAACCCTTCCGTTGGGGAAGATGAAATAATTTTCTGCCACAAGACCCGCGCATTCAAAGGTTTCTTCGCTGCTTAAAAAGACTTTTGGATATGAGACGGTTATGCCGCGCTTTGCGATTTTTTCAGCAACGTCGGGTATTATGCTTAACCATTCGGATCTGGAAACCTGTAGTTTTTCTTGATTTATTTGGGCCGGCTTGCCCCTGATGCCTATAACCTGTACGAAAAATCGTTCTATATTCAGATCATCCAGCATGGGCACCATCATTTCAAGCTCGTGTATATTGGCGCTGCTTACTGTATAGATAAGACTTGTGCCAAACCCCATGGAAACGGCTTTTTTTATACCTTCTATGCATTTGTCATATGATCCTTCTCCTCTGATCATATTGTTTGTCTTTCTTGTTGCCCCATCGAGGCTGAAACTGAAATAGTCAACATCATCAGGCGAAACTTTTGAAAGTATGTCATTAAAGAGATATCCGTTTGTGTCAACAGTTATGGACTTGTAACCCATATTTTTTGCTTTTTTTATGGCAAAAGAAAGGTCGGAATGAATGGTAGGCTCTCCACCTAAAAAAATGACATTGGCAATATTGCTTTTTTTGGCAAAAGCGCTGAGCCATGCCTCTATTGTTGACAGAGGAAGGGTGTTTTCTCCATGTTGTTCCCTGTTTATATAACAGTGCCGGCAATTGAGATTACACTTCGTTAGAATATGAAAGAACACATTCGTGGAATTTTTTGAGAAAGAAACGGTTTTTTTCATTTAATTTTTTCTGCCAGAACTTCCAGTTGCTTTTTGGTTTCGACCAGTTCTTCGTTTGTTAATCGTAATCGGATTGATAGATATTCTGCAAATACTTTATACAATAAGAGCAGAAAATTTGCAGTTTCATCATCTGAAGGGAGCCTGTCGGTAGCAGCGGTGTTAACGGCAAGACATATTGTTTCCTCCTCCGCATAGACCGATGCCGACCTGCTTAACCTGTCCAGAATTCTCATTTCGCCGAAAATTTCACCGGTTTTACTTATTGTGCTGATAGTAACTCCATTTTTTTCTATTCGTATTTTGCCGGAAAGAATAAAGTAAAACCACGGGTCTATATCACCCTCTTTGATAATTATTTCTCCATTTTCGTATCGCCTTACCTTGCTTAGCCTGAGCATTTTGCCCAGATTCTTTGTCTCGAATTTTCTTAACGCAGGAATCGCGAAGAGCTGTTTTATGTTTTGAATACTATCTTTAAGATATTTTGATTCAATCATAATTATAGCCTCGAATAATTCAGAGTGACTACTCACGTAGTCAGACCTATCCACCTGAGTAGTTACTCCTGTTCTTGATTACCTGTTTCAATTGGTTCTGTTATAATGTCCTCAACGGATTCCTCAACTTCAACTTCAACCTCAAGCGTAACCTCATCCATATTCATATCCTTGATCATTTCTTCCCGGGCTTCTATTTGTTTAAGAAGGTCGCTGATTACAAGTTTAGTAGTTTCCAGATCTGCTTCGATCTTGATCCTGTCAGCCAGGGTTCGGAGCTTTTGGCTTTTCAGATCTGCCAAGGATTCGATGTTATCTTTATTTTCACCAAGACCCGACTTCATTATTGCTTCAACTTTTTGAATTTCTAATGTTATCTCAGCTTCTTTATAGTACTTTTTAGCAAAATTCACTTCGCTGTCTGAGTAATTTTCCTGATTAACGGCCAGCTTGTTTTTAAGTTTTGCCAGCTTTAGTTTTTCGCCGGATACTTTCATGTCAAATTCAGCCTTGTAAACATCATCTTTCATGTCCGCAGGCACTTGGGTAATCAGTTCCCTGTATGCCGGCGATCCAAGTGAGGTTATTGATTTTTGTAAATTCCTGGTTGTTTCACACCCGATTGAAAATAAAAATGCTATTAAAAGCGCCAAGTTGACATGCCAAAATCTTTTCATGATTTTCTCCTTTTTTTATTGATAGGAAAACGATAAGATTGTAGTGTGATAAATTTAATATCACAAAAGGTCATGATGGTAAAGGTTGAAAAGCAGGTTAAAGAAATAACTAAGTTGAGCGATTTTTTGCGAAGAAACGTGCCAAGATCTTGATGCGCAAGAGATTAGTGTAGATCGAGTAAAAAATTGCTCAATTTAGTTAGTGCCTGAACGAAAAGTCCGGTTTTTGGTAGGTTGGGTTGAGCGTAATCAGTTAGGTTGGGTTTCGTACCTCAACCCAACCTACGAATATCAAGGCAATTCCCAAAATATGGTTTTAGTGAGCGAAACCCAACAAATCATGTGGTAGGGGTTTTCGTTCAGGCACTAGTTAATATGTGTAAAACTTTTCATAAAGTAGAATAAATTACACAGTAAATTAGGTGCTATTTTTTCTTGTGAATTTACAACTAATTGATATATTTTATATATATTTTAGCCACTTTTTTTGGTATAAATAATGCATACTTAAAATTAACTAAATAACACATAGATCCTGCAAGTGTTGAGTTTTTCGCAGCCGCAGGGCGTGAAGCTGTAGTGAACCACTGCAAACGTTCTGCATGCAATTCAGCTATAGCGGGACGGATGCGGTGAAATCGGCGCTCACGTTAGGTAAAACATAAAGTTGCCTGACTGTTTGTATAAAACCGGATGATATAGAAGGCATGAAATGTCTTGGGTGGTAAACCATGAGTGATACAAATATATTGGATAATGGCGGCAGACGTTTTGGCATTGAAAGAAGGAAATTTTCATACACAAATTATTTCCCTGAAAGAAGGTACGGCAAAGACAGGAGAAACGGAGTTGACAGGAGAAAGTGTTGTGCTCACAGAGAAGGTGTAGAGAGAAGATCTGTTTTTTAATTTGTTTATATTATTTTGCAATGGTAATCAGACAGGCAGTGCCGGAGACGGCGCTGCTTTTTTTTTGTTATACGCCTCCTTTTGCCCAATCTCGGTGTCAGTCTCAAATTTTAATCCTCACTCCTCGCAATGACCACTCGAAACAAGGGGTTTTCGGTCAGCCACGAATTAACACTTTAAACTCTGATAGTTTCCTGTTATTGTAACGACTCGGGTGGATAGGCTGAAGGTGGAAGGCTGAAGGTGAAAGGCTGAAGGCTGAAGTATATCCACCTGAAGCGGATATATTTTTAAAAAGCTAAAATATTACAATATTTGAAATTATCTTAACAAATATGAAATCAGCAAATGATATCCCGGAAGAACTGGCAGAAGAAGCAAAGAATAAGCTGGATGCCTTTATATCCGCAGCGGAGAATGCAAAGGTCGAAATCAGGCATTATCCTGAAATATTTGCTGTTATGAAAAAAGTTTTTGCTTTCAGTGATTTTGTTGCCAGAAGCTGCATGCGCAATCCACAGATGCCGGCTGATCTCATTATAAGCGGCGATATTAAAAAACGGTACGAAAAGGATGAATACAATAATAAGCTTAAAATCTTTCTTTCTGAGGCAAAAGAAAATAATAATATTTCCAGTACGTTGCGTCGTTTCAGACTTCGCGAGAAAGTAAGAATTGCCTGGAGGGATCTTGCCGGCTGGGCAGATCTTTTGGAAACCATGGCAGATCTTTCAAACTTTGCAGATGCATGTTTAGAAGAGGCTCTTTCAATTCTTTATAAATCTCTCTGTTATGAATATGGCAATCCTACAGGAGCTGATGGCTCTCAAGAATATCTTGTGGTTTTTGGTATGGGTAAACTTGGAGCAAGTGAGCTTAATTTTTCTTCAGATATTGATTTGATTTTTGCATATACTGAAGCCGGAAGAACAAAAGGTAAATCAAAGTCGATCAGCAATGAAGAATTCTTTGTGCTCCTTTGCAGACGTCTTTTAAATGTAATTGGCACAACCACTCCAGATGGACTTGTTTTTCGTGTTGATATGCGACTTCGGCCTTTTGGCGAAAGCGGGCCTTTGGTTATGAGTTTTGACAACATGGAAGATTATTATCAGAGACAGGGTAGGGAATGGGAACGTTATGCCTGGATAAAGGCAAGGGTGCTGGCCGGTGACAAAGAAGCAGGTAGAAGACTTTTGAACAGACTTAAGCCTTTTGTTTTTCGCAGGTACCTTGATTTTGGAGTTTATGAATCTTTAAGGGATATGAAGCACAAAATATCTCTTGAAGTACGTCATAAGGGAATGGATGGGGATGTTAAGGTTGGTGCCGGAGGTATAAGAGAGATAGAATTTTTCGGACAGATATTTCAGCTTATACGTGGGGGAGTAGTGCCTGTTCTTCAGGAGCGTAGGATTTTGAATGTGTTAAAAATTCTTGCGAATAGAAAGTACATTCCACAGGATGTCTGCAATGATTTTACAGAGGCATACGAGTTTTTACGAAATACAGAGCACCGGCTTCAGGAATTTTCTGATCAGCAGACCCATAAAATTCCGCCAGATCCTGTCGGGAAAGCACGTCTTGCCGCATCAATGGGCTTTGATAAATGGGAATTTTTTGCTTTAGAGCTTAAGCGGCACATGGGAAGTGTCCACTATCATTTTAATAAATTGCTTGCCACTGAAGATTTTGAGACAAAAGGCGAAAAAATTGATAATGAATTAAAAAATGTATGGCTTGATCTGATAGAAAATGACCTTAGCAATAAAGTGCTTTTTAATACTGGATTTGACGGGCCGGATGAAGTATTGCGTTTGTTGGAACATTTTCGTAATGATCCGGAAACACGGTCTTTGAGCGATAAAGGGCGAAAACGCCTCGATAAGCTTATCCCGCTTGTGTTGAAGGAGGTCGGAAAATCCGAACAACCATATCTTGCTTTAAACCGTATAATCGATTTGATTAAAGTAATAGAAAGGCGAACCTGTTACATAGCTCTTCTTTTGGAGAATCCTGATGCTCTTGTTCATCTCGTTAGACTTTCAAATGCAAGTCCATGGATAGTTTCTTTTCTGGCGCTCCACCCTGTACTTCTGGATGAATTGCTTGATGCCCGCACTCTATATATACCACCTGAAAAATCTGATATTGTAAATGAGATAAGAAAAAAACTGAACCATATACCTGCTCAGGATCTTGAATATCAAATTGAAGAATTGTGTATTTTCAAACAGATCAATATATTGCGTGTCGCGGCAGCGGATGTTACAAATGCCCTTCCCCTTATGAGGGTCAGCGACCATCTTACTGACATTGCCGAGACAATAATTAATGAGGTTCTTGAACTTTCATGGAAGCATTTAGTTAAAAAACATGGAAAGCCGGCCTGCCTTCTTGACGGAAAAACAAGCGAAAGGGGTTTTGTTGTTATAGCCTATGGCAAGCTGGGTGGTATTGAACTCGGTTATGGCGGCGATCTTGATCTGGTTTTTCTTCATGCAGGGACTAAAGGACAAACAAAAGGCGGAATACGTTCAATAGATAACGCTCAATTTTTTGCCCGCCTGGGGCAAAGAGTTATTCATATTCTAACTGCGCATACTTCTGCAGGAAGCCTGTATGAAACAGATATGAGGTTGCGCCCAAGCGGAAGCTCCGGCCCTCTTGTTTGTCACATTGAAGCATTTAAAGAATATCAGGTTGAAAAAGCCTGGACGTGGGAACATCAGGCCCTTGTTAAGGCAAGAGCTGTAAGCGGAGATATTAATCTGGCGAGGTATTTTGAACAGATGCGCAAGGAGGTGCTTATTCTTCCACGCAGCAAAACCAGGCTTCAGCAAGACGTCAGGGACATGCGGGAACGTATGCGCAAGGAGCTTTTAAGCCCGGAGCCAGGGTTTTTTGATCTCAAGCAGGACCAGGGAGGTATGGTTGATATTGAGTTTATAGTTCAGTATCTTGTACTTTTGAAATCCAGCGAATATAATGAACTTGCCGGATGGACAGATATTGTGCGCCTTTTGGAAACATTGATTGAGACAAAGATAGTGGACGATTCTACGGCGCGTTTTCTCAGGGAAACCTATCTGGAATATAGAGCATCTGCTCACAGGCTCAGTCTTCAGGAAAAACCCGCTAAAGTACCTGATAGTGAATTTATTGATCTGCGTGAGAACGTAAAGAAAATCTGGAAAACCATAATTGAGAATGACAATTGAGGACCAAAGCAATTTAAAGTGTCCCGCCTTGTGTCTGTGGCTAATCAGAAAGAATTGCAAGGGCGTTTTCTGGAAGGATTTGACAATTACATCGTTTAACATTACTTAATGCCTGAACGAAGACCTCGTTAAGGCACGGTTTTGAGTTAAAAAAAGAAAGTAATTTCAATGAGTTGGAAATTTCTAAACGAAATTTAAAAAACATATTTCGGAGTTTTCGTTCAGGCACTACTTAGAGGCATAATGAATACTATTAACGAACAACTTGTTGCAGAAAAGAAAAATAGCAGATGGGCGATTCGACCATTGGTATCTGAAGAGGTTTATACGAATCGTGAGGAACATTTGGAATATCTTTATAATGCAGCTCTTGAGGCTATAGGTCGCAGGACAATGTCCACTGTATTATTAGGCCAACGCCGGATGGGCAAGACCGAGATATTCAAGCGGGTGGTAAATACCCTTTTTTTCGGACAGGATAACTACGAAAAAGGAAATTCCTCTGTAGTGCCTGTATACTACAGTTTTAGAGATACTGTCATAGATCGGTGGATGTTTGCTACCGAATATGTGGAGAATTTTCTGCGCTGGTATACAGCCTTTCGGCTTCATGATCCTTTTATTCTTTCCGCTCATAACGTAAAATATCAGGATCTGGCGGAGATTATCAGAACACGTCTTGAAATAACACCGGGAATACAAGGCGCCTTGAACATATTTGAAGAACTTCATGATAAGACTGTTATCATCCCGGAAAAGGATGCCCTATGGCTGCCCCGTCGTGTTTCAGACGTAGATGAAACAACCATTGTCATGTTCCTGGACGAATTTCAGAATACCCGTCTTCCACAATACGAGTTTGATATCGTCGGTTACATGCAGGAAGCGGTAGAGTCTCCCACCTGTCCTCATTTTGTCACAGGCTCTGCCATGAGTATCCTGGCAAGGGAGATACTTGGTCGGGGATCTCTTTTCGGGAGATTTGACAGTCATCCCATAGAGCCGATGACCAATTATTGGGGCGCACAGTTGGCACTCAAAGCCGCACTCTATCACAAGACTGATATGCTGGATGAGATGGCTCCTGTGGTGTCGGATCGCTGTGGTGGCAACCCTTTCTATATAACAGCCGTTGTTCGCCAGGCCGCAAAGCAGGGAAAGCCGATTGTAAGCGAAGAAACATTAAACGAAATTCTTGCAGTAGACCTTTCTTCCGGTTTTATATGGGCTGAACTGAATGATCAGGTAACAAAGTGGATAGAAAGAATCAATGAATATGGAATTACCAAGTGGGTTTTATATCTTTCTGCCATAGAAGA